>WLWD01001861.1_pt1 | contig 69475 bp, 46 predicted proteins | sample 6712731 | NCBI WGS metagenome assembly WLWD01 (sample SAMN12718690, study PRJNA576275) | sponge metagenome | isolation source: marine sponge | host: Mycale hentscheli | place: New Zealand: South Island, Marlborough, Capsize Point | collected 2014-11-01 | reverse complement strand
GGGGGGTAGAATTCTACGGATAGTCGGTCGGCTGTGTGGAGTCGAGGCTCAGCCGAGGTCAGGCCCGTGATTCAGTTAAGTCGCTACCACCAGTCCTCTGGACAGCTCTGGCAACCTTCGCAGGACGGACAGGTAGCTAGGCAGCCTGAATCCTTCCCAGTTAAACCAGAGACCACTTCTTGTGATTAGATAAAAAGTAGTTAAGTCACAAAAGGCAATACAGGCATGCGTGCACTCAGTTTTAATACAAGTTCACGCGCATGCCCAGACTAACAAATATACGCACAGGAAATGTTTGGCTAAACTAGCTACTACTAACCACACTACACAAAACAAAGTAAAGAAAATGTACAGTCACAAATCAACCAGCTATAAAGCTGTATAGTCTTTATTCATCCTTCTTTCTTCTACTTCTCTTTCTTTCCTTCTCTCTGCTTCTGTCTTTGTCTGCGGAGGCCGGTCCTACAGACTTCCCTGCTAAGACCTGGCCAGATGGGCCAGTCTGATCAATCACACCAGGACAGGGCTCCGCAACGTCATCCTCGCACCAGTCCTGGCGGCTGAGACCATCCGCATTGCCATTGCAACGTCCTGGACGATAGCGAATGTCCACTGCACGATCCTGAATCTTAAGCGCCAAACGCATTAGGCGCCTGTTGAGATGGGAGCTTGTTAGGAGTGAGGTGCAGGCCTCGTGGTCAGTGTACACTGTCACTGGCACACCGTACAAGTAATATTCGAAATGGATCAGGGCCGCCATTATTGCTAGACTCTCGAGCTCAGTCACCGAGTAGTGATGCTCCGCCCCACGAAGTTGGCGACTGAAAAATACCACTGGAAGTTCGTCCTCCTCTCTAAGTACATGTAAACGCGCTCCCACACCTCCACCAGAAGCGTCAGTATACAATACAAAAACATCACTACACACAGGCACAAATAAAACAACACGAGCACACAAAGACTCACGCAACAAACGAAATGCTGCATCCATCTCCTCAGTCCAGACGACCCGAAGTGGAGAGGAGAGAGCAACAGCTGGGGTCAGGAGAGCAGAAAGACGAGCAAAGCCCTCCACAAACTTGTGGTAATATCCCATACTCCCTAGAAAGGAGCGTAACTGCTTCTTCGTAATCGGGCGTCTGAACTCTGCCATAGCCCGAACTCTCAACTCAGGGACCGCGACTCTCCCACATCCAACCTGATGTCCTAAGTAGCTCATATACCTCTTCCCAAACTCACACTTCTTTCTCTTTATTGTCAATCCTGCCTTACCCAAACACTCTATAACCTCTTGTAAATCCTTCAAATGATCATCCCAAGAACGACTAAATACAACCACATCATCTATGTAATTTGAAGCCACTCTGGCCATCGGGGCCAGCACCTGCTCAACGACAGCCTGAAAGATGGCAGGTGCATTCTTGAGTCCGAATGGCATACGGACGTACTTGAACTTGCCAGCCGGGCAACTAAACGACGTCAAATCCTGACTTTCAGGAGCTACCTCAATCTGGTGAAAGCCAGACGTGAGGTCTAACTTTGACAAAACATTGCTAGAACCAACTTTGTCTAGAATCTCTTGTAGAGATGGTAACCAAAACCTACGCAATGGGGTTATGGCATTCAGTTCTCGGAAATCTACACACAAACGAATAGAACCATCTTTTTTCCTAACAGGAACCACTGGGCTTGACCACTCAGCATCACTTTCTACAATAATGCCGTGGGCAAGCAACTTTTTAATCTCATCACTGACAGCTTGTTGGATGCTCATGGGCACTTGACGAGGAGGCAGGTTTACAACTGCACTTCCTTCCTGAACAGCAATCACACACGAACCCACCTTGCACAAGCCCGGTTTCTTGAAAAAGCAGTCAGACACCCTCTGTAGCACTACCTGTAATTCACCTTCATCATAACCATCACACTTCTCGTCACACAATACTTCCTTGTTATCCCACATCTCCGACATCTCGGTATTCTCTTCTGCCACTATGCATACACTGTTCACACTGGAAACCCGTGGTTTGTACGTCTTAGTATTGTTAATGTGGACAATCCTCTCAGGACGTCCCTCACCCTTGCACGCCAGCAGCATCTTGAAGGAGCTTACGTGCCATGGCAACACCCATGGGCACGAAATACAAAACAGTACCGCTAAGCATGTCAACTGGAGCCACCGCTACTTTCCTCCTATATGGCTTACTCTCAGCTTTCAACTCTACTTCTGCCATTGGGAAACGTTCCAGTTCCCCATTCCCGAATCTAAGGACCACAGTATCCTCCAGGACCTGATCCTGGAAGACCAAATTATCTGGTACCACTGTTATTTGAGCTCCAGTGTCAGGAGCGAACTTACATGCAAGACCATTTACCTTCCCATCTATCAAGGGATAATCAGTACCGCCACCATATTAGCATTTCGAGGCCTGGAGCCTGGCTTTATAGTCAGACTCTTAGGTGCAGAATCAGTCTTAGTGGCATGCTTGGAAGACTGCTGCTCAGTCTTGGTCGGGCATTCATTTGCCTTGTGCCCGTTCTGATTGCATGAATAGCAAACAACATTACTCTTTACCTCAACTCTACCAGTCCTGCACTCGAAAGAACGATTCCCATAGCCCTGGCATTTAAAGCACTTAATACTACCATGATAATGAATACGTCTACCATCTCTTACTCTATCACGTGTGTCAGAGTCAGTAGTTTGCAGGGATATTGCCAGCCTATTGAGCTCCTTAAAAGTCACAATCTCCCTGCTATCCATGACCGCACGTTGTTGTGAGGTTAACCCATGTCTGTATATAGCCGTCGCAAAGAAAAGAAGGACATCTTTTGTGTCACCTATTGTCATGTTTACCGAATCCATCAGTCCCTTTAAGTGCACGTAGGTTTGTAATGGGTCCATATGTTTCGTGTCGGCAAGAAAGTTGGAAATAAGTTTGTTCCCCAAGCATGTTCTGCCTGATCCCAACGAGTCAATCAATGTCTGTTTTAACTCATCGTACGTGCAATCGTCCCTGTTAATTGTGGCTACTATCTGGGACGTGGACTTAGAGGAAAGCTTCTGAAACAATATAGCCTTAAAGTCACGCTGACATACCCCAATGTCCTTTAGGTCAGCCTCCAGTTTTGCAATATACTTTGCAATGTCAACACCATCCCTATGGTGAGCTAACCCCTGCACCTTCCTCGTCTGGTCTCCCGCCATAGTCGTAGTGTCTGCTGTTGACATAGTATGTCTCATGAAAACTTTGAACATTCTGCGCATCTCACTATTTGATAAAACTCCATTGTCCTCATCCTCTTCATTATCACTGCCCACTCTTCCTGTTGATCTCTCTTCCCTTCTTGTATTCACTCTATCACGGCTGACTGTAACACTTCCCAAGCCTCTATCACCCTCATAAGTATCTCTCCATCCAGTGCCTCTATCACGCACTTCACTCTCCACTTGTTCATTTTGACCCCACCTTCAATCAAATCATCTAACTCATCCAATTCTTGTATTACTGTAACCCTGTCTTCGCTCTCTCTACTCAACTCTGAGCGATCACGTCTCTCTGAATTCTCACTTGCACTACTCAATACCTCTACACTAGTCTCTCTGGACAAACTACTACTACCACTCCTCCCCGTGCTAACGGTCTCACCACTACTATGATCCGCTGCAAGGCCTGAATCCGATGAATTTGATCCTCTCACAACTCCACTTAGCACCTCTGATCTGTAACTCTGATGCTTAACTCGCTTACACGCTCGATGCAGCTGTGCCCTCTCACACATCCACCCTATGTCCGAACTTCGGAGACTTCAGCAGCCTGCAAGAACGAACAGAACAAAACATACAACAAAAATCAGACAAAGGTCGCACCACGTGTAGCGCACTCTAAATAGAAAACACACAAAAACACAAAGAAAGTTAGTAGCCAAGTCGGCGTGTGGTGTGGAGCTCGTCGTTGACTTCTGCTGCGCTGTCTAGGGCGTAGAGAAGCACCGCTGCCACCAACTGTGGGGGGTAGAATTCTACGGGTTGTCGGTCGGCTGTGCGGAGTCGAGGCTCAGCCGAGGTCAGGCCCGTGATTCAGTTAAGTCGCTACCACCAGTCCTCTGGACAGCTCTGGCAACTTTCGCAGGACGGACAGGTAGCTAGGCAGTCTGAATCCTTCCCAGTTAAACCAGAGACCACTTCTTGTGATTAGATAAAAAGTTGTTAAGTCACAAAAGGCAATACAGGCATGCGTGCACTCAGTTTTAATACAAGTTCACGCGCATGCCCAGACTAACAAATATACACACAGGAAATGTTTGGCTAAACTAGCTACTACTAACCACACTACACAAAACAAAGTAAAGAAAATGTACAGTCACAAATCAACCAGCTATAAAGCTGTCTAGTCTTTATTCATCCTTCTTTCTTCTACTTCTCTTTCATTCTTTCCTTCTCTCTGCTTCTGTCTTTGTCTGCGGAGGCCGGTCCAACACATGATACTGGCTATTCACAAATTAGTCTTCAATGCTGATTATAATTTACTTATGACTACTTCTTTAGTTCATTTAATTGGTCTTTCGGACAGCATGTTCGTGCCAGTATGATTAGTGTTTGTGTGTTGGTATGTGTAAAATATAATAGTTGCTGTTCTTGTGACCTAGTAGTAATTGAACTTGTATTTTTAAGTAATACAAGATTATAACTAATACTGGAGCTATCTATTGGAACAAAAGATAATTTAAATTCATTTTTTACATGTCAGTGTTCTAGCTGCTTTTCTGTAATACAAATCCAGAATTCATTGTCAAAATGATCACATTACACAATTACTTTACATATTATTTTATACTAGCCAGTACCCCGCCACACAGTGGCGCTTGACATACTGCAAAGTAGGAATCCAGTAACATAAGTTATTTTATTCATTGTTAATGATTCTCTACCATTAGTTAAGGTCACATCAGTTTCTCTGTCCTGCTCTCTTTTTTCCTTAACTATCTCTGCTTTTCTTATCTCCCACCTTTCCAAATTTTCGGCTCTTTCTTCTGGAGTCATACTTTCTACTGAATGTAAGGACACTTCACCCATTAGTGTAATGATGATACTTTACCAAGCTGTTTAAGCTCATGAATTTTTAGTTGGTCATCTTCATCCTGTTACTGACACACAAGCCCTATTATTATATTGATTGTGTGACACACACACATACACACACATTATATATATATTTATTCCACACTATAACTTCATAATATTATTTTTAGGTAGTGACCTGAGAGATAACTCTGTGTTATCTCATGCTGTATTGCACTCTAGTACTTACAGCAACTTCCTAGCTTACCAGGTTTTTAGGGTTTACAGCTACCTTTCTCTAGTGAAGCCTGCCCAACCAGGTTAGAGCGGCTGCTAAAATATCAGCTGTGGGAGTGGGGAGCCACTAGAAAGTTAAACAGCTAACTTTACACTTGAGTTACAAACCCTAGTACAAACTACTGCAGTGAAAATATCTAGCATAAAATAAACTACTCATCACACTCTTCAGAGTGATAAAGCTAGACATTTCTCTCTCTCAGGCTTTATTTTCACTCACCTCTGGCTCAGTGAAAATAAATTAACCTCCTTGTGAAAACCCTCTGACTTATGTAAAAGTGCTACATAGGCATAGTGTATAGGAAGTGGGGGGCCAGAGGGGTCAGTGGCTCCTCCAATAATTCTCAAGAGGGCCTTGCCCCCCTAATGTTGTCTCATGCTTATTACTACTTTAGATGACATACAGCTATAATCCTGTGGTCTTCACAGGAAAATTTGGATCTGACATAATAATAGGTTGAGTGAGAAAACTCTGTTGCTATATCAGCTACCCATAAGCTAGTTCAGATACAATGACTATAACAAAGCTTTCTTAGTTTTGCCTATGACTAAATGAACACTTAGTGCAGGTGTTTTCTCCAGCAGTAATTTTTTTTATTCTGAGCAGAAGTAATGACTCCAACCTTAATAAACTGGTACACTTTGAATTCAGTAGTGTCTTAATCAAACTGTCTATATCTTTGTATATTTACCTAAAAACAACTACTGCCTGAATTCAAGACAAAAGAATGAAAGTGTATCACCTCAGCTAAGACATACTATACAACTTTCATTTTTTTCCTATTAAATCAAAAATATTTGTAAGTATAATATGAGACAAGGCATAGAAAAGGATGGAGCATACTCAAGTTTAAAAGATTGAGAATTGTAAGTGTGCCATGTACTATGAAAGTCATCCAATATGATTATACATATAACTAAAACAGCTAGCTATTATCTCAAAAGTAAAGTTAAAGGAGTCAACATTAGTGGGGAAAAAGTCAAAAAATGGCAACGACCCCCTTTTCTATGCCATGTCACATATACATTTTCAAATACCACGAGCACATTGTAATCAGTTAATGTAGTATAAGTCTGTGAATATTTTTGTGACTTTTCACTGTTTACATTGTTCCCCAACCCACCCCCCACACCCACCCAAACCCACCCAAACAACCCCCCCCCCCACCCACACCCCCCCCCCCCCCCCACCCAACATTTTTCATTTTTCTGCTCAATTGCTTTACAAGTACTATTGATCACTAATAGCACTGGTTTCCGTGATATTGCTCGCTAATAGTAGGCCAGCTTAATTTAAATCATTTAGACAGTAGCTACACTGTTTCATTCACTCACTATCTCCATATTTCAGGTTTAACTTCCTCTGGAACTTCCCTTTCAACCTATGGTTACTCCTAATCTGTTGAAATATTTTTTAACATCTGCGCTATAGAATGACATTGTCTCCAACGAGAAACCACTTAAAATGAACATTTCCAAGGCTAAAGCTGCACACATGCGCACTTACCCGGACTATTTCACTTAGCTACCACAGTATTTCACTTAGTTTTCATGCTATTTCACTTATATAAGGTATTAAATTTGTGGACTGCTCATTTCTGGTTTACATTAATGCTATTTTATTTTAATACACAAACATTTCATGATTAATCAAGAGCAGGCTAATTTAATTTCATATGCCAGAGGTGAGTGAAGATAAAGCCTGGGAGAGAAACATCCACTTATTACATTCGTCAGAGTAATAGTGCAAGATATTTCACTCTTAGGCTTTATTTTCACTCGCCTCTGGCTCGTGAAAATAAATAAGCCTGCTGAAATATTTTCCATATCACTTTCCAACTGTGAATAGTCTGCTCAAAAATTACAACTGAAAAATGCATTTAATAATAATGGAAACAATGTATATGGCTTATGCAATGGTCCACCTTACGCTACTATGTATGCCTTGCAAACTTATGACAATGCATACAGGTAAATTAGTGCATACATTTTCAGGAAATTTTCCAACCACAACCCTAAGCAATCTGCATTAGAGTGTGGTTTTGCTTCTCCACCATTTAAATAGTCATTGGATAGTGTTAACAAACAAGTAAAACATCCACCATGTTTTGTTTGTAGCAATAGTAAACGTGATTGTTCCAGCTGTAGACCTACTTCAAACTGCGGTTGCCACATGTTCAATAAAATACTCTTTACCTAATTTGTCTTATCAATCTCTTATTTACGAATGGCAAAAGGATGGAGAAGTGATACATACAGGAGCATCCAATCAGTATCAATTTTCTAGCACTAAGTTCAGTGATGCAGGAAACTTGTATGACTGTATAGTCCGAGAAAGAGGTGCAATTATAGGAAGAAATACATTCGAATTTTATGTAATAGGTTAGTAAAGTTGATCTTTTCTTCTACTATTTTTCCCTTCATTGTGATAATTTTTTTGCAGTATAGTGCTTAATCATTTCAGTTTTTCTGTGTCATACAGTTCCAGACTTTTCTATAGTAATTAGAAAGAATCCAACTGGAATAATACATGCTGGAATAAGTATCAACATATCATGCATAATGAAAATAGCAGCAAATACTACAGTGAGTGCCAGTTTTATTCATCCTCAAGGAAATGCTATATCTCCAGGACTAATGGGAGACAGAGTAAGCTACTATGAGTTGAAAACGGTGTCAGGCTTCGAAAGTGTTCTAAATATCAAAGCTTTAAGTGAAGCTGATTCAGGTATTTACAGGTGTTCAGGAATAGTCATGCCAACAAAACCTAATTCTTATGTTGTCAATGCTACAGGGAGAGCTATATTCAGGATTGCACTATCACGTAAGTTACACTGGCTACTTGTTGTTATGTCTTAATCTGATAAAAATGTAAAATTGTCAAAAGATCAAAATACAGCGGAAAAACAGACACAATCAGACAGGATGACTACTAAAACCCTGTCATGCTTGCGCACAGAGATTTAATATATACATTTGTACCATGGTACATTCAAACTAACCAATCAGATTGCTCAATTTGAGGTGAATATAGTCACACCCACCTCCTAGAAGGTGAATAAGTATACTGTCCAATCACAATTAGTTTATGTGATTCCTATTGCCCAAGAGCCGTAGTACAAGTCGGTTTCACCCCTCCGTGTTTGGTAGGTACTTAATTATTTACAGTTGTGTAAGTCCCGTACCAACCTCTACATCATGGGGTAACCTATACTATATATAGTTCATCAAGTGCAGGCATGATTAGCATGAAACTTATTTTAGCATCCCCATGTCTAAAACCTTGTCTCTGCTGAAATACTATTTATTTTGTAGAATATGTTATGTGTCATACGTTTGTATGTATTTATTTTAGCCATACTTATAAACATTACCATAATGGTGACCACTCCATCTGTAACACGCCTTTTGGACTCTGCCCCATACAATAACCTTATACTCACTTGTACATCAAGGATAACAGTGAAGGCAAAAGAAGTTCCTTTTAAAACCACAATTATATGGTTCAGATCAATAGATGGTGGGCCTACGAAGACCATTGCTTCTCAGTTTGGATTTGTTGAGTTTGGCTCAATAGTGACAAATACAATATCTATTACAGTAACAGAAGCTGGAATACACGGCTACATTTGTAAAGCTACACTCGATGTTAGTCCTGCCTTAGATTACATAACTAAAGAGACCACAATGGAAGTCCCTGTGTATGGTTAGTTAAGAATAGCTTTTTGTATGAGATTTAAAAAAATTATGTGTCTCTTTATTGTTCCAATCTATAGGTCCATCTCCCCCTGATTATCCCAATCAATTGAATAGTATTGTAGAAGGACCTGACTCTGTATTATTGGAGTGGAATATTCCAGTGTTAACATATGATCTTGAGACTTATGTTGTGCGTTATGGAACTAATAAGAGCAATCTCAACTTACTCAGCAATGTTTTAAAAGGATTTCATGCCAAACTGACAGATCTAAAGAAAAATACCACATATTATTATGTTGTTGAGGCCACGAACTCAGTAGGAACTACCACAAGCAATATTATCAGTTTCACTATGCCTCCTGGTACGTAATGACATAATATGTATGTATGTACATAATACATAATATAATATAATTGGCGAGCGAGCGTAGCGAGCGAGACACTTACAGGGATAACACAATCGAAAATCGAGGATGTTTATTTATTTATTTGTTTGTATATATGTTTGGACGTACGTATGTCATTTTGTACTTTGACCCTCGCGTTTTTGTGTTAGTTATGTGGTCGACCCCGTCCCAAATTGCACTAAACAGAATCCTCTGGTTTATCGATCAGTACCCGTATCACCCTAGAAATTGAATTGTTTACCCTTTTGAATTCTTTTGCGGGTGCAGTTAAAACTTGAAAACTAAGGGACTTCCATTTCTATTCGAGTTAGTGGCGGTGGTAAGTCAATGCTCTCTTTGTCATGGTTTAAGCCGTATTGTCCACTAGACTACCGCGAAGGTAAGTCTGTGTAGGTGCATGTCCAGAGCATTATGTGTTACAACCACTACTTAGCTAAAGAATATCACAAAGAAAACTTTTAAATAACGTGTATTGTTTTGTTGTTGTTTTTTCCCTTCAATTCAAGCAGTTGCAGAGAGTTAGTTGCAGAGAGTTGTTACTATGGCACTGAAATCCCTTTACCGTGTATACGAAATTTAAAAAAACTGGACCTTATTTTCAGTAGTGTTAGAAGTCAAAATCATTCATATAAAAATAGTATAGTCTTTAGGCTCGCTCGCCATTTGTGCTCAAGCACATCACTAGTATATATATTATATTCATTATCTGTCCTAATTTGGTCAAGACACACAATATTCGCATCCTGTCCAGAGTCCCTGCCTGACACTGAATATTTTAAATAATTGTCCTGATATTCCAGTTAATACATAAGTCAAATCACACAGCTTTGTGCACTCAACAGCTAGATATTCTTCACTAAATATTACTTTTTCAAGCTCTATCTCTCATAACACAATGTCACTATTGCATTGCTGTGTATTAGCTCATTGTATGACAAAAATTTGAATTTGAGAATTGCTATTATTTAGACAGTGTTGGATGTGGTCAGTTACAAGGCGCAGTTAATGAAAATAAATAGTATTTTATTGTATATAATTATAAACTTTGTGTGTGTTTTAATTTCTTGGTTCTGTTAATTTCAGCACATGTTCACCATAATATAGGCATGCTTTTGTGTGTGTATGTGCATGTGAAGATCAACAGCATTGTTAGCTTCAGCATTAAACTATCATCAATCAAGTCATTACATTGTCTGACATGACTGAGCTCCTTTGCTATACATTAATTTATTTGTGTACTATTTATGGTATATAATACGTATTATATAATGCATCTATCCAATAGGTAATAGTTAGAGCATAAGCGCTTGGGTACTGGTGCATTTAGTGCACTGAAGCCCAAGGGCCGTAGGCCCGAGGGCTTTGTGCACTAATGCTCTAACTATTTTAGATCCCGTTTACCCAGAGGCCTGCCCAGTTTCCACTAGCAACTTTGTTTATCAGCATTTTAGGTGTTTCCAGCCCAAAATTTAAAATTCAATTGAAGCCACCAGAAAGTTTACTTTAGCAAGTTTACTTTAGCATTGTAGCTGCCAGCTGTTATCTCCAGATCTAACTCTACCTGGGTTGCTCTGCAGTAAGCAATAAAGCAGCTAGCTATGGTAAATTCCTGTGGTACCAGAGCCAGCAGGAGAGTTATATGATAGGGCTGGTCCCATATAGGTGGATAAGAGAGAGTAGTAGACCCTCCCATATCCAGCCTCACATAACCTGCTCCTGCTTTATCCAGCCTATTCTATTAAACTAAAACTCAAAAATAGCAATACCCCAAGGGTTGTTAGTATGCACAGTTCATATACCTAAAGGCAAAAAATAGTGCACACTTACCAAGTTAGTACACCTAGTAACAATATAGCAACGGGTTCTAAAGTATAAGAATATCACAAAAAAAAATTTTTAATAGTGTGACTTTTTTTTTTGTTGCTTTTTTTTGACGAAGAAGATAAAATGATTCTCCTGATATTCCAGTCCTTACTGCTAATACAGGAGTCAAATCTCACAGCTATGCACGTTCAGCAACTAGATATACTTCACCAATACTTTCTCAAACTCTGCCTCAAAAAATACATGTCACTTTTGCTGTCCATTAGCTAGTTATACAACAAAAATTTGATTGAGAGCTGCTATTTTTTATAAAGTATTATATGTGGTCAATTAAAGAGGCTGACATCCACTGTCATTTGAGTACCACATTGAGATATTCCATATTGCCAAAAATAGGGCCTCATACTAAAATATAAAAGCCCAATGTCAATCTGATTCTGGTGACTTTAATAAACAACAATGGCTATTGTTGTTATCTATTTCAACTAGCTGATTTTTATTCTATTGTAGATCCAACTGCAACAACAATTGTTTCAGAAGGTATGAAATGCATGATGACAACCTATAACAAATATTATAATATTGGTATTAGCTAGGTATTAGGTTTTACATCAAAAAATTTTCTAAAAAAAAATTAAATTTCTGAATATTATTGTCTATTATGGAGATAGCTACAACATCTGGAGGATGTAGAAAATATTAACTATTTTCTACTATTTAGTTATTTCAAGCAAACTGTATTACTTATTGTAGACAAAATAATACCTCATTGTAATTGACTGCAGCCAAACTTTGGTAGATAGTTGTCTAGTCAACTGTATAGTAGTTATAGCTAGCTGCACTTACAATGGTTAGGTAAACGTTGCTTGATTAAAAAGTAATGGCAAATGTAACGATGAAAGACAAAAACACACACTGAAATGACTGGTTGAAAATTACTTCTATAGACATGAACAAGGTGAGGTGGTGGAAGGTAAGTACATAGATAAAAAAGATGAAGTATAGCATGCTAGTTGACTACTATAAATGTGTTTATATTATGAAGTACTAAGTTTAGGAATGAAGTGTTGATTAAAGTTTGACAAATAAAGTTATACACAGTTCACCCTTGGACTCCAACAGTAGTAGAAGTGTTAGCTTTACGTTATCAGACAAGAGCATATTCTTTCGGTAACCTTAAATAACTTTACTTGGCTAAGGCTGACATCCACTGTCAATTGAGTACCACATTGAGATATTCCATAATTGCCAAAAGAAGGGCCTCATACTAAAATATAAAAGCCCAATGTCAATCTGATTCTGGTGACAACGAATCTATTTTTAATAAACAACAATGGCTATTGTTGTTATCTATTTCAACTAGCTGATTTTTATTCTATTGTAGATCCAACTGCAACAACAATTGTTTCAGAAGGTATGAAATGCATGATGACAACCTATAACAAATATTATAATAATGGCATTAGCTAGGTATTAGGTTTTACATTATAAAAATATAATAATGGTATTAGCTGGCTAAGTGTCATTCGACAAGTTTGTACTGAATCTAAATAGGCTTCTGAAACCAAAAATTAACCTCTCTCTAGAGCTCATGGGAAAGTATTACTCATGGAGGCTGTAACTTGCCTAGAAGTAGGGTATAAACTATTCTGAGACAACCTATTGTTACCATTCTTTGCCAGAAGGTTAATAAGTTTGTGAGAACCACAATGCCATAAAACACCTTTTTAGGTCATGTGTAGGAGATTAAACTAAACTCAAATCAAACTATGTAATAAATTTACTAAACTTGTGCCTTAATTATTCCTTCTTACTGCATGACATTATTTCTATATATTATATGAATAATAAGGATAGTATTGTACATTATGATTGCAATAACATTAGCAGCATTTTGATGTAATCTTATTCTCAGTGACTCGAGAAAAGTCTGGCGATGGACAACTTAGCTATGATATTTTATTCCATGTACTAGTTCAGGTTATTTTATGCAATGTATTAAGTAAATAATAACTATACATTTTGTTTAACAGTTGTCCGTAGGACACACAATTAACACATGAAAAAGTGTGGAACTAAAAACCAATAAAGTTGTAACTCGGCATAGTCTGGCCTAATTTTTTTTGGATAAACTGAAAAATAGTAGTACTTATTTTCAGTGCTACATGCAACCCAAGTAGCCACACCAAGTCAATTTACCAGGTTTAACAAGAGCTAATTCTATATGAAACTTGCTCTTGGGGACGATAAATTGAAGATGCAATAATCTCAATCTTAAGAAAAGATACAAAGTTTACAAAGTTTGTACTGCATACTGGAGCAAGCAAGTAAATGGACATGTAACAATCGGTGGCAGAATGAGGGGGGGGGGGAAGGGCTCAACCATAAAATCAACTATAGAAGCACTGAATTAAAACACTCACAGTCATCTTAGCTAAGCTGTGACAATCCATATTTGTTAGCTAGAGATAGGCCACATTTTTTCTTAGCCAGTGTCTCAAACAGACTTCCACCTTCTGACACCTATGATGTGAACACTGCTATGCAAATAAACCACCAAAATGTGAATCTTCAGCGTTGCACTAGCTAGCTATCACAAATTCATTTCTTAAACCATAATATAGCACAGCACTGGAGAGCCACCATACATAGCCGATTATGAGTGCAGGATGTGATGCACTAATTACAAAATAAAAGAAGTGAAGAGTGAATCAATGACTAATTTTAATCAACAGGACAGCTTCTTTCATACATTAGCACTTCATTTATTGTTTCATTCTTTACTTCTTGTAATTTATGGCTTAGTGCATTGCATCCTGCACTCATTACCAGTTACCAGTTATATATTGTACATCTGCAAGTCATTCCTCATTTGTTTTGTATGCTTGAAGAAGACACTCGAGTCGAAATGTTCGATAACTTCTATTTAATGCTAGCTATGTATCATGCTATTAACCAATAACAGCAATATATTGCATAGCAATGAGCCTCTACAATATTAGATAATTATTTATCACACGTTATAATAAAAAAAAAATTTTTAATATAGAGTATGATAAATTCACAAGACAATCGAAGTTTTCTTTAACTTACAATTTGATCCCATAAAGTGAACTTATAGTTGTGGCTACTATTTAACTATAGTCTATCTATAAATAAATGGTTACTAAATGAGCTACAAATCCAATTAGAATAAATGAATAATACATACTATAAGATTTCTCATAATTAATTAGTTAAATTATAATTGCACTACTGTGTCACAGTGATATAGGACTTACATTTACAGAGCATAAAGCTTAGATCAACTCCTTCAAAAAAGAAGTTCCTTCAACATTTGAGTTCCATGTTTATATTTCTCACTCCCACAGTAGCTACACCCTTTGATAATATTAAAAATTATAGTAAGTTAAAATAATAATAATAATAATAATAATAATAATAATAATAATAATAATAATAATAATAATAATAACAATAATAAATTAAGCAATAGTAAAATCTTTATAATAAATATAACTACATAACATTATCAGCATATATCTGTTGGGTTCCAGCAGTAGTGGTGATCAGATGGAACAATAGACTCAAGATCATGAACGTCTTCTCTTGTGAGTTCAAACTCAAATATGCTGCAATTCTCTTGAATTCTTTCCCTGCTTGAAGTTTTAGGAATAATACCTAAAGAATAAAAAAAAATTTGTGACTAATTTGGACAAACACATATCTAGCTCATGTGTACAGTGGGTGCACAGTTGTTGTTGTTGTTGTTGTTTTCTTTTAGCTAGCACTTTCACTAGCACAAACGAATCCCAAAATCAGTTAATTTGGATTTTGGATATTATTCATTGATAATGGCGAAGTCTCTCAACTCAGAGTCTTTACAATTTCAGATCTAGCACAAAAGACATGTCTATAGCTGCAGTCAGCATTTACCATACCACGTAGTTAGTATATGTACGTATACGAATGGGTCTATGTATATGTGTGTGCACTATGGAAGGTGGTATTAATAGTGCTAAAGAGTAGCTATGACTGTGACTGTAGAAAATTGTAAGAAAAGGACAGAATTGTCAAGAAAAGCTGAATTAATCAAAACAACACATGAAGAGAAAAAGCTTGGCCCATCATTTCAGAAAGCCACCTTAAATATCAATAGAGTATGTTTAGAACTTTAATTAAAGGAGGCTCTTGAAATTTGAACGGGTCGCACAAATTATTGTCAAGTTAGTTTTCTTTAAAATATGTACTACTACATTCTCACCCGTGAAAAAGTTTAGATAGAAGGACAATCAATGCGAGAAGGTGAAATCATGTCACAGCATGTATTAATGTAGACTTTAAATTATGCTATGTCGATTTTTTTTTTTAAATAAAAAATTAATTGTAAATACAATGTTCAATGTACCTGTAGTGAACTGCACGTATCTCAAAAAAATATCGTGCACACCCTAGGTCGATAAATTTAACACTTTGGCCAAGTATCAAGTTTCTAAAAGTTTGATTGAGATTGCCATGATGTCTCTACACGTGAACTACCAGTACCACTTATGATATTGCATTTCTTTCAAATTACCCACATACACTGGAGCAGGATAAGTTAGCTATGTTGTTCCTTACATAATTGTGAAAGATCTTTAGAATTAAAACATGTCTTTGCTACTTCTAATTTTGAGTTGCAACATACTCTACATAGCTAGGTGGTTTTGGTGAGCATTATCAATTTTGAGCGGTCACACCTATCAAGGTTAACCCTCTGATGATTCCTACCACAGAAATCTGAGCCATACATTTATTTGACACAGTGCAAATGTTGTAACAATCTTGTCCTAACTCTTTATATTTACTTTGGACAAGAATTCTAGGTGGAAAGTGTTCATTTGAGCACATCCCAGTTCAAAAGTACAATATTTTGATAGAAATATATGTGATTTTGGGGTCTCTGAAATTGCCAGCAGAAAATTATAAGTGTCTTTTGTACAACAATTACATTACTAAATGCCAGACTTAATGATCATGCAGTTTTGCACAAGCATTTTGCGATTTCTTTGGTGAATGAAGTACTGAAGTGTCTATATTGAGTTGGAACACTTGTTAAAAGAATATCTTAACAGAAATGGAAATATCAGGTAAGCTGGACAGCTTAATTAATAAATAATTATTCATTGCCTGAATTAAGTGTGAATCAAAATACATCAGTTACTGTCCAGTAATTAGTTCAAATTGTGTTAGAACAATTATTTTATCATAAGCAAAGCTTTTACCCTGGAATATCAGTTTATAATGTAAAAATAGCATATGCCAGAAAACTGAACAAGTCAATTGTGACATTATTGCATTATTTAAATATTCCTGTGGGGGGCTTACATAAGAACAAGAATTTAAATATTACCTTCAAGTCGTATTTGTGCACTACCCCTTACAATTGAAGAGTACTATCAAACAGAAAGACTGTACAGTACTCTTAGAAACTGGATATTTAGAAGGGAAAGAGACTGTCAAAGGCTGCAAATCAATCCATAAAAATGCATGAACTTATTCTCCAAAGTGTACATTAGTAAAGCTTTTGATAATCAGTTTCCAGTTAAGTACCTCCATAAGCTAACAATATAATGTCAGATGTAGAATATAATGTCAGATGTAGCTGTCCTTGAAAGCCAATCTTAATAGTCACTCATGAACTAAAACTAGAATTCCACAATAATAGCAACACAGTATTAAATACCTACTCTGAGTTCCTTATAACTAAATTCATAATTATGAGAAAAATAATTAACCATATTTCTCAACTCTAAAAAGTTTTTACAAAACAGAGCATCTGAAACAAATGAATAACCTTTTGTCATTGCTAAAAATAATATCACCAACAATAAAAAATACTTCTACCACAAACATTGAATAGAAGGCTGCATGTGCTCACCACATTTCTTCACAAAAAAAATTAGTATCTATGACACAAGTATGCACCAGTCATTGGCAAAAAGATAACCAACATTAATTCCTGATTACGAAAACAAATTACCAACAAACATGTTTAGAAATAATACAACAAATACACCTTGTAGCTATATAAAGCTGCCCCCAATTGGACAGTTTGTTAAATATATTATAATAAATTGCTCCCTTAGCTTCTTCTGTAAGTACATAATGTGAAAAGTTATTGTAGCCAAGGTCTGCAGTCATTTTCTTCCACAGTAACTTTAAAGTGGAGAGAGTCATTACATGGGTCAATAAAAAAAGCACACTAATGCTAAGCAGTAGAAAATACATGCAGAAGTAAGTACATCGAGCGCCAGAGTGGGAACTTGCAGTTTATTAATAATTACTCGTGCTCTAATGCTCAGAGAGCGTCTCTCACTGCAGATGTTCATTAGGTTTTACTTTCTCTGCCTTGAATAATTAATACATTATCCATTATGGCAAAGCCAAGAGAGCGTATCATTTTGACAAAAATACATGTATATTGGAGAGATTCTGGGGATATTCACTAGCTAGTTGAAAAGGTATTGTATCATCCAGTAGCTAATCTTGTACTCATGAAACCCACCAAAACAATTTGTTAAGGTATCCACTATTAAAATAATCACAAAACAATCTAACGGGAACTGTTATGGACAAGTAGACGGAGCAGCCATGGGTTCTCCTGTTTCTGCAGTTGTGGCCAATTTGTACATGAAATTCTTGGAGGAAGAAACTTTAAACTCAGCTCCAGTTAAACCTGTATTATGGAAGAGATATGTAGATAAAACCTTGTGCATAGTTAAGAAAGGAAGTGAAAAACATTTGAACCACTTAAACTCTGTAAGACCTTCAATAAAATTCACCATGGAATCAGATGAAGATATTAAGCTACCTTTTTTGGATTGCATATTAAAGAGAGAGAGTGACGGTATGCTTACATCCACTGTGTACAGGAAACCTACACACACAGATAGATACTTTCACTTTAGGTCTCATCATCCTAATCATGTAAAGAGAGAAATAGTGAGATGCTTGTATCAGAGAGCTAGGAGGGTAACTAATATGAGTGAAAACTTGAAGGAAGAAGAGAAACACCTACACAAAGTACTTAAAAGTATTGCAGTATACGGTAATAGTCATCTTGTATCCGATTCTAATTTAAATTTTACATTCTTTTCCTTCTCAGCAAAATTACAAACATTGACAAAAATTGTTTTTTTGCCTTTTAGTTCCTCAAGGCCAATACTCAGTTCATTTATTTTTTGAGTGAAAGATGGAGATGTACTATGTCGTCCTCCTCGTGATCCTTCATATCTTTCCTCTTCATCTCCTCTGTACATCCTATGTTGCTGTACTTGCATGACACTATAGTATACTCACACTCACTGGCTACATGATCCTGGACTCTTCCCCTCTCTATAGTAAGTGTACAGTCTTTGTTGAGACAAGGAATGGGTTTCTTGGAACACTTCTGGCCATGTTCTGTAGTGATGCTTACATATTCCTCACTATACTAACAGATACTTCATTATGTTGACACTTGTTGGGGTAACATATTAAGGTATATCTGCAAGTATTCTTGACCTGGTCCTCTAGAGTAGCTATGGTTCCTGTCCATTGACAGACATGCTTGTCACACCATACACGCAAAGCTTTGATCTCCCTCGAAACAATCTTAATTACTACAACTTCAGATCACTTCTAGCTTACTTCTTACGTCTCCAAAGTATTTGGGTCTTTTCCTCTGCACATGGGACAAGGCGTGCTGCCATTTATTTTCAATGCACTCCTTACAGAATAAATCCTGCTTGATCTTCGGCACATGAACTGGAAGCGATAAATATCAAACATTTTGGACTCACTGTCAGGCTTACCTAAATGAATGCACTGCTGTCCATGAACGCAAACATGGTACTGCAAAAGCTATCTCAGTTCAGAATTTGATAGAACAAGTTGCTAATAATGCCTTGAAGATACAGCAATACCTTCTAACAGTCGGTTCAACTGCAATTTTGCCACCGAAACCCTCGAACCATGTGGCACAAGTTTTATTGGTGAATTACTAAAGGAAGATGTAGCTAAATCTCAGAAACTACTATTACTCTCCTCCTTAATGTCATCTGCCCCATTGAACTGAAAGATAAGAAGTTTGAAGTTAATAAAAGCAGTTCAAGCTCAGATATTCATGAATTTTGGGAAGTTCTTCAATTGATAGAGCCAGTTCTGACAAGAAGAGACACTAATAAGAAGCATGTGTCTGACAAAGAAGGATTGAAAGAATTTTTGATTATTGCTGCGTAACTCGTCATTATTTTTCTCTATCAATAAGTGTGGTGAAGAGGGATGTAGGATATGCAAGCCTGTAGGTATGCCTAAATGTGAGTTTGGAGAAAATCAAGCACCTACCAGATCCTATATGCTTGGAGAGAAAGATCACTGTTTACCTTTTTGTGATGCCTTCAAGAAGAAAACCACTGAAAGAGATCGACCCTCACTTGCTTATAAAATACTGACAAGAAGCCAAAACCACTACCATTCCCAGCACGTGTACAACACGTCAACAATATTGGAGTCATGTTGCAAAGTGAAGAATGCAACCTTTGGAGGCTCTTGTACTCTAAGCGTAAACTGTCTCTTCAAGATAAAACTGAAATTCAGTATATACTTGATGACTTGGCTTACACATGTGGCTCAGCCCTACAAAATCCTAATCTTCCTGAGAAGTTCTCATGTGTGTATAAGAACATAGGTGCTCAGATCCAATTGAGAAATAATATTACTCTGCTGGTTATGAGTCAATTTGCACTTACTGTGCTGCTGATGATGATATGGAATATGACAGCAACAAATGTTACCCTTTGTGTTCTTCATATACCAGATCCAAAAAAAAATTGCCTAAGTGAAAATATTAACAGAACTTTTTTTCAATTGTATTGTGAGCTAGGTGTTATTCTAGTTTTGTTATGTAAACTTCCTACCTATTACTTACTATATGCAATTCAATTTTTCCAATGCCACTTTCCTAATAATGAATAATGAATAATAAATAATGTCAATGACACTCTTCCATTGCCAACCAGAATTCTCCAGGAATTTTGCCAAAGTATTGCCTAATGAATGATTTGCACATGGTTGTAGATAGCCCACTGTGACCAATTACATCATTATTACACTTTTCCACAGCTGTGTTATTTCTAAATAGTACACGTTTTGATTTGAAAAATTACTCGACTATCAATAACATTATATAGTTGTCTATATACCATCAAAATAATTATATAAAACGATGCAAAAATACACTATGAACAAGATTGTATTCTAATTGACATTTTCTTTAAAATATTTAAAAAAAAGTAATATGCTCTCTGTACTTATACTAATGTTACGGTACTTGAGTTATTGTAGCCAAGGTCTGTCATTATGTTCTTGCACAGTTACTTTAAAGTGGAGAGTGTCATTGACAAGGTAACAAGTATTGGCAGCTGCATTGTAGGACAACTTTGAATGAGGAATAAACTTTGATTTACCCCAACCATAGCCAATTCTTCCATGTTTATCCTCAATAAACAGTATATTTACTCTTTCACGTCCTGCATCTTGTAACTGGTTTACTAGCTCAAAAGTGACAGTCCCTTTGCAGGGCCACTTGAGTTGCTCCTTATATGGAACATCTAAAAATTGCGCAAACACTGACACATGAGTTCCTGCACCATCACCATCTCCATTGCAGTACACTATAATAGTCATCTTGTATCCATTAGGAACTGTGAAGAAAGGTTCTGATTTAAATTTTACATTCTTTTCCTTCTTCTCAGCAAAATTGCAAACATTGACAAAAATTGTTTTTTTGCCTTTTAGTTCCTCTAGGCCAATACTCAGTTCATTTATTTTTTCGATTGAAAGATGGAGATGTACTTTGTCGTCCTCCTCGTGATCCTTCATATCTTTCCTCTTCATATTCTCTGTACATCCTATGTTGCTGTACTTGCATGACACTATAGTATACTCACACTCACTGGCTACATGATCCTGGACTCTTCCCCTCTCTATAGTAAGTGAACAGTCTTTGTTGAGACAAGGAATGGGCTTCTTGGAACACTTCTGGTCATGTTCTGTAGTGATGCTTACATAAGTGCCTTCTACTCCACAATATCCACACTTGTGAGATCTGTTGGGACATTTGAACTTTAAATGGTCTTCTAAGTCTTTCCTCATTATACTAACAGATACTTCATTACGTTGACACTTGTTAATTTTTAACTAAGTTTAAGGTTGGAGGTCACTTGGAGGTCTAAGATAATATTGTAATAGCTAGGTAATGTTTAGTAATGGTCACTAGGTAAACAGGGTTATTTGTTATATAGCTGGCAAGTATGTTTACAATTAAGTCATGAAATTAATAATTCAGTAAAACCTTTCGAGCATTGAACAAAAGCAGGTCACAAAACTAATAAATAATGATGCTGTTTATTTTTGTATAAGTTCAATGGCAATACATGGAATAACTTCCATATATGGTATAGTTTCTATTTTATGAGCCTGACTGTTGGAGATTAAAAGCCAAAAGACTGGATCCCTAAATCAGCTGCACAATTTTTGACATGTGAGTAATAATCAATAAAACAATAATAATGGATGGGGCAGATGACACACTTTACCAACTCAATTCAGCTTTATTCATGAATACACACACCATTATCATTGTTGTATAAACACGAATTTTACCTAAATGCAGCTAATGAATTATTCATGAGTGCACATTACATACGACGCTTTAGCAACCCGTAACTGGTGACACTTTAGTAACACGGCTCAGTTAATGAATTATTCATCGTCTTGTAGTTACTGACAGACAGGCGTATTATCATATAGATGAGATCTTTCTTATAGTACTGCTTTTGCATAAGAGAATACATTTCCACTTCAATATGCAACGAGAATACACTTCATTGTGCTACTGAGTATACTTCAACAACAGAGATGAGAAACTACAAAATTATTGTGAATAAGGGGCACAGAGAAAGTAGGTATTGAGAATGTACAAATTGTTCAAACAAAACATTCAGCTCATTTATACAATAAAATGCGAAGACTGACATATACACAGACTTACAATTTCAACTGTCTATGCCATAAACAATTCAAATTTGCTGGTGATATGATTTGGTGGAAATAAAAAAAGAGTATATTATGCTCCCACCATACTCATCCTAAGTTCAATTTTGTAATACACCAAAATAACTGTACCTCTGTAGACTGCATACTCAGCTATTCAATTATTACTCAATTACCACACACTAATATAAACTAGGATTCTGAATTGACTGCAAAATAATAGCTACTAATAAATAAATACACAACATATTTTATGCCACAATATCAAGGAGGAAAGAATTCACCACATTTTTCAACACTATTAAAAAGAACAATAGCATAAGTACGGGTAGTCGTTTGAAAAAGACATTTACTAACCAAATCAAAATTCCTGCATTTGACGTAAGTTCAGCTGCTTTCCAAAAGTGCACAGCTGAGCTAAAGGTATTGAAAATACCAATACTCTGCTCCAAAACTCTGATGCAGTGTAAAACGTATCCATGCAAGATTGGTATTAGGCTTTATTTTCACTCACCTCTGACTCATGAAAATAAATTAGCCCTGCTCATGAAATATTTCGCCATACCACACTTTGACTCATGTAAAGAATACTATATACATTACATGTATATATAGTACTTATTACAAGAGTCATAGTGTGATATGGCGAAATATTTCATGAGCAGGATAATTTGTTTTCAAAAGCCAGAGGCGAGTGAAAATAAAGCCTAAGAGTGAAATATCTAGCCATATCACTCTGCCAAGTATAATAAGTGGTTTATTCCATGTTAGATATCTTCATAGAAACAGTTTGTTGGTAACTCTTGGTGTAAGGGCTCCCCACACCCCCAGCCAGTATTTTAGTAACTGCTCTAACCCTGTTGGGTAGGCTCCACTAGAGAAAGGTGTGACTGGAATGGGTGGTTTTCCGCCAACTAACAGTGGAGGCAACAAAGTGTTTGTTGCTGCCACCAGAATCTGCTTGTCACAGAAGATTAGGTATAGCTAGCTATTGGCCTCTTAAGGCACAGTTAGATAGCACCAGGTTGTCTGAGGTTAACTTATTAAAAACCCAATAAATGCAGACTAACTCCCTGGACATGTGCAAAGCCATAATATAGAAAACTGTGCACGTGCCCAGTATCATGATGTGCATGACATAGAAATCAAATCACTAAGCAGCCAAACGCTGTTACTGGTAACATTACATGGAAACATAGCCAGGGAATACCAATCAAGGCCACTCCACCAATTAAGTAATTAAGTTGATTAAACAGTTCTCGACTCCTTGTGAGAGGAGTTTGATGAGGGTGAGGGACTTCTCTCACAAAAGGTAGCTATAAAATCCCAGAAAACAGGTAACCAGGCCAGTTGCTATAACTGCTAGGGTAATGAGCTTGCTCAATACAGCCTTGAGATAACATTATGTGATAACTTAGGTAATCTCACAGTCACCTTGAAGATATCTAGCATGGAATAAATAAATTTATTTATCATTACTCAGGCATTCCCAAAGAGATTGTATTTTAGTGCTTTCTCATAAATTAATGGTAAACAATAACACTTAAAACATAACAAGATTATAAACACTAGCTATAGTTGCTTGTTAAAATGTTGATATATAATGCTATGCTTTTATACTATTAGTCTGCAAATACACATGTTAAGTGTTCTGTGTCTGTGTATTTGATGAGTAGGCTACTTGAGGCCAAGAAAACTAACACTTTAATTCTCATCATTCATCATCTATGAACTGTGTATGCAAGCAGTATGGTTCCTGTTCACGCCTGAAATGTGAAAAAGTTGGTGAGCAACTAGTAGGAAAAAAGAACTGTTCAAAAGACTTTTAAGCTCATGATGAATAATCAGAAAGAGATTGACAGGCAGGATCATTTGCCAGCCCATATTGAATCCCCTGGAACCAATAAGGATAACCTTTTCAATGACTTAATCACCCTCTTAGATAAAAAAAAAATGTTGATTTGGCATGATGGAGGAAGAACGCTTGGTAAAAATGGCATTTCTTCTTTGTGTGATACCTTATGGTACATAGACGGACATCATCAACCTTGGAGATACGTTCTGGATCCATACCTGCTCCATTTAATAGCTATGATGGATACAATGTTCCTGAACGAAGCAAACACAGGAAGTACAAAGCAGCCAATCTATGTTATACTATTTTATAGAAGTGTGTTTCTAAGACCTTATTCTCCTCAGTAGCTGGATCATGCTCTCAAAGTGGACTGAATTGAAAGAGAGTATTTCTAAGTTTGTATCCTTAATTGACGAGTATGTTTGTACTTAAAGAGACCATGCATAGCTTCTAATAGTCGGCATTCTTCTACAGAAGAAGCTTCATTTTCTGATTATGGAAGTATTGGTGTTCTACCAACACATTAACTGTGTGTCCTCACTTAAAGAGTTGAATTGTGTGATACAGAAGAAGCTGTAGTGCTATGAAAGAGTTGATGTTGATAAATATAGTTCACGTGATCACTAAAAAAGTATGAATATATTCAGGGTATTCATAAAGGTTTGACTGCTCTCACTATCATATATACACATAGTATGGGATCAAATCTTGGGAATTTTTTTGAGAATTCCACATGGAGTTACCGTTGAAGCTGCAATGAGTGAAAACATTAAAATTATGGATCAAATCAAGAGTATTTTGCCAACACATCATTCACGAGCTATCAAAAAAAAAGCGACTTATGCATCAATACGGGTGTTAAACAAATGGTGGTGTGAAGTCTCATATTCAGCATCAAATGTATCATAAATTGACTGGTATGTGGTTGTATAGCTAATTTACCCAATGCTTGTATGATACATCATGCCATTGTATAGTATCTACGACAATAGTGCTGTATTAAGAGTTAGTGTATGTGTGCTTACATGTTATCATATGTATTGTATTGTGTATAAAAATAGGAAGTATATTTGAGTGTATTTATGGCAATCATCCTGAAGTATATTGTTTTCCATATTTAATAATAATAATTATCATTATAGGACATAATAGTGCTAGTAGGACAACAGATGAGACTGAAGTTGATGCACATGTGCATGAAGCCTCACTAATTCAAACTCAAACATTCCAAGTTTGTGATCATGATTTCACTTGATTCAGTGTCATACCAACTGTGTTATTAATTGTTGACATTCTTACTTCTATTTATGGTTCCTGGTATGATGGGAACAAGTTATTGCCAGCCTAAAGGATGCAATGTTTGAGCCATCCAGTGCACTGAGGCATGCCACTGATCAATTAAATGGTATTCTAAGACTACACTAACAAACAAGTCTGTCCTGTTTCTATACACTGATGGTGGTCCTGACCACAGGACCACATTTGTTTCGCCACAGTTGGCTCTAATTGCATTATTCCTCAATGTTAATTTGGATATCTCTGTGCAGCTAGGACTGCTCCTCACCACTCATGGAGAAATCCTGTTGAACACAAGATGTCACTCTTGAACCTTGGCTTTCAGAGAATAAATAGGCTTGATGCAGAGTTCAATGATGGAAAAAGCTAAAGGAGCTTTTAAAAATTGTAACAATGTTGCACAACTTCGAAAGGCAGGTGAATTACTAAAGGAAGATGTAACTAAATCTCGGAAACTACTATTACTCTCCTCCTTGATGTCACCTGTCCCCTTGAACTGAAAGATAAGAAGTTTGAAGTTTATAAAAGCAGTTCAAGCTCAGATATTCATGAATTTTGGGAAGTTCTTCAATTGATAGAGCCAGCTCTGACAAGATAAGACACTAATAAAGAGCATGTGTCCGACAAAAAAGGACTGAAAGACTTTTTTATCATTGCTACGTTAACTCATCATTATTTTTTCTCTATCAAAAAGTGTGGTGAAGAGGGATGTAGGATATGCAAGCCTGTATATATGCCTAAATGTGAACTTGGAGAAAATCAAGCACCTACCAGATCCTATGCTTGGAGAGAAAGATCACTATTTACCTTTCTGTGATGCCTTCAAGAAGAAAACCACTACCATATACAACACATATACTTGATGACTTGGCTTACACATGTGGCTCAGCCTTACAAAATCGTAACCTTCCTGAGAAGTTCTCATGTGTGTATAAGAACATAGGTGCTCAGATCCGATTGAGAAATAATATTACTCTGCTGGTTATGAGTCAATTTGCACTTACTGTGCTGATAATATGGAATATGACAGCAACAAATTTTACCGTTTGTGTTCTTCATATTACAGATCCAAAAAAAAAATTTGCAAGTGAAAATATTAACAGAACTTTTTCAATTATATTGTGAGCTAGGTGCTATTCTAGTTTTGTTATGTAAACTTCCTACCTAATACTACATGCAAATCAATTTTTTACAATGCCACTTTCCTAATAATGAATAATGAATAATGAATAATGTCAATGACACTCTTTCCATTGCCAACTAGAATTGTCCACGAATTTTGCCACAGTATAGCCTAATGTACGAATTGCACACGGTTGCAGATAGATCACTGTGACCAATTACATCAATTTTACAATTTTCCACTGCTGTGTTATTTCAAAATAGTACACATTTTGGTTTGAAAAATTACTCAACTAATAATAGCATTATAGTTGTCTATATTACCATCAAAAATAATTCTATAAAACGATCCAAAAATGCACTAGGTATAAGATTGCATTCTAATTGTCATGTTTTTGTTTACAATGTTAAAAATCAATATGCTCTCTGTGCTTATACTAAAGTTAAGGTACTTGAGTTATTGTAGCCAAGGTCTATCATTATGTTCTTGTACAGTTACTTTAAAGTGGAGAGTGTCATTGACAAGGTAGCAAGTATTGGCAGCTGCATTGTAGGACAACTCTGAATGAGGAATAAACTTTGATATACCCCAACCAGCACCATAGATTCTTGCATTTTTATTATCAATAAACACTATATTTCCTGTTTCATGTCCTGCATCTTGTAACTGGTTTAATAGTTCATAAGTGACAGTCCCTTTGAAGGGCCACTTGAGCTGCTTCTTATATGGAACATCTAACAATTGCACAAATACTGACACATGATTTCCTGCTCCATCACCATTTCCATTGCAGTACACCATAATAGTCATCTTGTATCTATTAGGAACTGTGAAGAAAGGTTCTGATTTAAATTCTACATTCTTTTCCTTCTTCTCACCAAAATTACAAACATTGACAAAAATTGTTTTTTTGCCTTTTAGTTCCTTGAGGCCAATACTCAGTTCATTTATTTTTTCAAGTGAAAAATGAAGATGTACTCTGTCGTCTTCCTCGTGATCCTTCATATCTTTCATCTTCATCTTCTCTGTACATCCTATGTTGCTGTAGTTGCATGACACTATAGTATACTCGCACTCACTGGCTACATGATCCTGGACTCTTCCCCTCTCTATAGTAAGTGTACAGTCTTTGTTGAGACAAGGAATGGGCTTCTTCGAACACTTCTGGTCATGTTCTGTAGTGATGCTTACATAAGTGCCTTCTACTCCACAATATCCACACTTGTAAGATCTGTTGGGGCATTCGGACTTTAAATGGTCTTCTAAGTCTTTCCTCATTATACTAACAGATACTTCATTACGTTGACACTTGTTGGGGCACCATATTAAGGTATATCTGCAAGTATTCTTGACATGGTCTTCTAAGGTAGCTACGGTTCCCATCCATTGACAGGCATGCTTGCCACACCTTACACGCAAAGCTTTGATCTCGCTCAAACCTGGAACATGCAAGCAAGTAACAATCTTAATTACTCAGACTTCAAAGAGAAATTTCTAGCTTACTTTTAACATCCTCAAAGTATTTTGGGTCCTTCCTTCTACACATGGGACAAGGCTTGCTGCCATTTTTCTCAATGCACTCCTTACAGAATAACTTGCCACATCCTCCAGAGGCTTCATGCTGCATAGGCTGGCCTTTAACTACTTCTAGACATATAGAACACTTCAATATGTCCTGAGGTTCATCGATAAACTTGTAATCAAACTTGCTAATAGCCATCACAACTACCCTATTTACTTAGTGACCTTTAACCCTAGACAGGATGCAATTGGTGGTGGCCCCAAGAGAATTAACTTATTCATATCATGCACACATTTTAAATTAACATACAAACACACATACATTACATATTGTCATTTTGCTGGCAATATTACCACATAATGAATTTATCTTTTACGCAAGCATGAGTCACTAATATGTATACAGTTTTCTTTCACTTTGTTCAGTCTCAGCAATTTCTTGAACATAGAGCTGTGTAAACTCCACCTTCACGATCAAGTTGTCAATGGGCATTTTGAGGTTACTGATACAAGTAGCTAGTCTCCGAGTTGGTGATTGTACAAGCCCAGCCTTAGCTGCAGAATTGGTGAGGTTAGCTCACTGAGTACTCAAGTGACAGCATACCGTGTGAGTGGTGTCCCTTTCACAACTGTGACATTGGTCTACAGTATTGTGGGTAATTTCTCCATTGAGACTCACACATACATATCATAGTAAATGTGTGTGTGTGTTGGCTCTACCCCCTCTTGGTACCCGGGTAACATCTACTTTAGACAGTAAATCTATTGAGCTGATGCTTGTATGGTGCATAGACCAGATACAAATAGCAGTTCTCATTTCCCTTGGCACTTGCAACCAAAGAGAAGTTCAATCTTCATGCACCAAGAGACTAAGTAAATATGAAGTAGAGCAGTTCAGATTGTGTGGTAGGAACATGGAAAGTGAGGACCTTGGTAAAGGATTCCGGTGTGTGTGTGTGTGTGTGTGCGCATATGTGTGTGCTTGCGTGCATGTGTGCGTGCATGTGTGTGTGTGTGTAGAAAGGGTCCAGTCAGCAATATGTGTGAGATTGTGGATAGGAAGTTAGACTTGATAGTAAAAAAGTTGCAGCAGTAAAGAGTGTCTGTAGATCGAATGAAAGACAGCCAGTTAGAGGATTGTTGTGGCCAGATTAAAAGTAATTAGCAAAGAGAGAGAGAAGAATTGGTGGCTCTAGATAGATTTCGAGTGTGTACGTGATAATGGTGTGTCCACAGCAAAGGGTCCTCCAAGTGTAAGGAAAGTGTAACTGTGACTTACAGGATGTGATGGATAAATTCACTAAGGGTGATGGGTTGCTGTTTCTAGGTGACTTTGTTGGTGTTTGAAGTGTTGGGGATGAGGAATAGCGAGGGGTGACAGGAAGGCATGGCATAGAGAGAGAAATGTGGCTGGGGAACAGTTCCTGCAGTTTTGTGTCTGTCCCCTTGAATCGTCTCTAATAGGATTACCAGTCAGACAACTTTCTAGAGTAGATAGGAAAAGGTGGAGTTCTTGCTTTCACACCTTGTCTGATGGATGTAGCAGGATCTGCAGTCCGTCCAGCAGAATAGTAGGAGAGTATAAATAGTCTGTAGACAGTATGTTATCCGGCTCAAAGAAACAATGTATAAAATGATAATAACCCAACGTGTTCAGGCCAATAAGCGACCAAATATAGTATAAGAAAAATGACAAACAAAAGTAGTAATAGTAGTAGTAGTAGTATAAGTATAAAAATAAGATAGGATCCACTCTACTCTTTTATAGGCAGAGCACAGCAGGACCCTTATAAGACAGAAGTAAGCAATGAAACAAAGAGCAGGCTATAGGGATGGAGACTAATAGTGTTGAGTTGTAGCTAAGCATATCCTTTGCCGCACAGAACAGGATATCAGATACCCCCTCTGGCAATGGCTGCAAAGTGGTGAGTCACCAAAATACTGAGCATGTGCAGCTGTAACTGAACTAATCATTCAAAATCTTCAAGATAGTGTTCAGTCAGTCAACAAATCCTAACTTACATGAGATATTGAAAGACATAATTCAAAAATTCTAATTTTAACTTAAAAAAGTAGTAATTTGACACCTAATATATATTACATAATTATACGCATCAATTTCACTTTCCTCACAGATTTCCAAAGGACCCCATAAAAATAATACATACCAATCCTAACTAAAGGAATAATTCTCCTGTTTCAGTCAAGTGGGGATTGAGAGAAGCCTATAAAAATAGATTTCCTTCTTTAACTGAAAAAAACCATTTGTGCATTTCACTATATTTTGCCTATAAAATATCTATTACGCAATTTAAAACACACCAGTCTTGCCGACTAGCTACCCTGATAGCTAGCCAGGTGTAGCAAGTTTCAGAGAATTTATTTCAGTAGAATAAAACCATAATAGTGGAGCCTTCTAGTGGTTACTGAAGTGAATGAGGGTGACTGAACAAGGAACTTTGTATAAACAGATGATACAGAACATGAGATCATTGTGTGGTGGGGCACAGCCCCTGGGAATGTTAGTTGGTGTTGGACAATTTCTGTGACATGTGAGTTGTACTTGGGAGGTGTGAAGGTGTAGTCATAATTTAATCAGTGGCAGGCGGGCCACTAATTAAATCATGACTACACCTTCACACCTCCCAAGTACAGCTCACATGTCACAGAAATTGTCCAGCACCACCAACTAACATTCCCAGGGGCTGTGCCTCACCACACAATGATCTCATGTTCTGTATCATCTGTTTATACAAAGTTCCTTGTTCAGTCACCCTCATTCAGTTCAGTAACCACTAGAAGGCTCCATTATTATGGTTTTATTCTACTGAAATAAATTCTCTGAAACTTGCTACACCTGGCTAGCTATCAGGGTAGCTAGTTCTAGTAAATAGTCTAGCTGCCTGTAATATTGCCGTTTTTTATTTTCGCTATAGTAATTGTATTGGGCGCGCAAATAAAAAAATGTGCGGGTATCGCCGATTATATTGACCAAAGTTTCTTGTAAGACATATTTTTGTAAAGGAATGTATATCTGGATGGCACCCCTTCTATTATTGCTGTACATACCTTCAACAAACACTGTGCTAAGTTTCATGCTTTGGTCCACTCTGTCACAATATTGCATCAAAAGTACAATTTCCCACTGGACTATATCTTGTGCACCGATACTAGCAGAGTCACCAGGAAACAGCACTTCACATAGAGATCATCAGTGCTAAGAATTACTCCCACAAGAGGTGTTCCCGAGAAAAAATATTTGAAGAGCTGCATTCCAAGGTGCCACATATGGGCCCAATATTTTTTTCCAAAACCACCTTTGCTTCACCGAGTAGGTGGGGTTGGACAAACACACATGGCTTATTGGAACCAATGTGGACTATTGTGCCTGAGGCTTCCAAAATCTGCTATGAACTAGCATCTGGAAGGTCGCAGAAAAATGACAGCAAATATACCAAACATGACATTCCACCTGCTTTACCTTAGTACCTTATCTCCTAGTAACACTATGTAGTGAATTTCAATGATGGACTGCACTTAGCTGATTCATGTTCACTTTGTTTCCATTTACATTTCCATTGACACATTCCAACACAGTCATTTCACTCAGATATATAACCAGCAAGTTACTTTGATCCAGTCAGTCAGTATTATTTTCCTTATACTAATATACAATTCTAGAAAAAGATTTCATAGTGGACCTTATCCACAACTGCACTGTATTATGGCTTATTGTGTTAAGTACAAAACTGATCATGACTAGGGAAAGGATTATGACAAAAGTGTATCTCACAGTCACCTTGAAGATATCTAGCATGGAATAAATAAATTTATTTATCATTACTCAGGCATTCCCAAAGAGATTGTATTTTAGTGCTTTCTCATAAACTAATGGTAAACAATAATACTTAAAACATAACAAGATTATAAACACTAGCTATAATTGCTAGTTAAAATGTTGATATATAATGCTATGCTTTTATATCATTAGTCTGCAGATACACATGTTAAGTGTTCTGTGTCTATGTATTTGATGAGTAGGCTACTTGAGGCCAAGAAAACTAAATACATTAATTCTCATCATTCATCATCTATGAACTGTGAATACAAGCAGTATGGTTCCTGTTCACGCCTGAAATGTGAGAAAGTTGGTGAGCAACTAGCAGGAAAAAAAACTGTTCAAAGCACTTTTAAGCTCATGATGAATAATTGGAAAGAGATTGACAGGCAGGATCGTTTGCCAGCCCATATTGAATCCCCTGGAACCAATAAGGATAACCTTTTCAATGACTTAATCACCCTCTTTGATAAAAGAAAAAAAAGGTTCATTTGGCATGATGGAGGCAGAACGCTTGGTAAAAATGGCATTTCTTCTTTGTGTGATACCTTATGGTACATAGACGGACATCATCAACCTTAGAGGTACGTTCTGGATCCATACCTGCTCCATTTAATAGCTTTGATGGATACAATGTTCCTGAACGAAGCAAATACAGGAAGTACAAAGCAGCCAACTGTTTTATAGAAGTATGTTTCTAAGACTTTATTCTCCTCAGTAGCTGGATCATGCTCTCAATGTGGACTGAATTATAATCAACTACATATGGTGGCTCTCCAGTGCTGTGCTATATTACTGTTCAAGAAATGAATTTTTGATAGCTAGCTAGTGCAGCGCTGAAGATATAGCAATACCTTCCAAACAGTCAGTTCAACTGCAATTTTGCCACCGAAACCCTCGAACCAAAGTTGTAGCTCAGTACAAAAATCGGCTGCTTGTTTAAATGATGATTAAAAAATGACAGTTTAGTCAAGATCATTTTGATACGCTTATTGTGCAGCTATATTCCGATATTTGCATGGATATGTTGTAATGTTTATAGATATTTCACTCTTTATGTGCATGGATGACAACCCTCATCTGAAATTATGGAGCCTGGTGTGCCTGTAACAGCTGTGGAAAGAGGACGTCAAGTGTTTGTATCACTAATTCAAACTCAAACATTCCAAGTTTGTGATCATGATTTCATTTGATTCAGTGTCATACCAACTGTGTTATTAATTGTTGACATTCCTACTCCTATTGATGGTTCCTGGTAGATGGACACAATTTATTGCCAGCCTAAAGGATGCAATGTTTGAGCCATCCAGTGAACTGAGGCATGCCACTGATCAATTAAATGGTATTCTCATCACTACACTAACAAACAAGTCTGTCCTGTTTCTATACACTGATGGTGGTCCTGACCACAGGACCACATTTGTTTCAACACAGTTGGCTCTAATTGCATTATTCCTCAATCTTAATTTGGATATCTCTGTGCAGCTAGGACTGCTCCTCACCACTCATGGAGAAATCCTGTTGAACGCATGGTGTCACTCTTGAACCTTGGCTTTCAGAGCATAGGCTTGATGCGGAGTTCAAGGACGGAAAAAGCTGAAGCAGCTTTTAAGAATTATAACAATGTTGCACAACTTCGTAAGGCAGGTGAATTACTAAAGGAAGATGTAGCTAAATCTCAGAAACTACTATTACTCTCCCCCTTGATGTCATCTGCCCCATTGAACTGAAAGATAAGAAGTTTGAAGTTTATAAAAGCAGTTCAAGCTCAGATATTCATGAATTTTGGGAAATTCTTTAATTGATAGAGCCAATTCTGACAAGAAGAGACACTAATAAGAAGCATGTGTCTCACAAAGAAGGATTGAAAGACTTTTTTTATTATTGCTGCGCAACTCGTCATTATTTTTTCTCTATCAAAGTGTGTGAAGAGGGATGTAGGATATGCAAGCCTGTACGTATGCCTAAATGTAAATTTGGAGAAAATCAAGCACCTACCAGATCCTATGCTTGGAGAGAAAGATCACTATTTACCTTTGTGTGGTGCCTTCAAGAAGAAAATCACTGGAAAAAGATCGACCCTCACTTGCTTATAAAATACTGACAAGAAGCCAAAACCACTACCATTCCACCATGTGTACAACACATCAACAATATTGGAGTCATGTTGCAAAGTGAAGAATGCAACCTTTAGAGGCTCTTGTACTCTTAAGCGTAAACTGTATATCCAAGATAAAACTGAAATTCAGTATATTCTTGATGACTTGGCTTACACATGTGGCTCAGCCCTACAAAATCTTAACCTTCCTGAGAAGTTCTCATGTGTGTATAAGAACATAAGTGCTCAGATCCAATTGAAAATTATATTACTCTGCTGGTTTTGAGCCAATTTGCACTTACTGTGCTGCCGATGATGATATTGAATATAATGATATAATGACAGCAATGAATGTTACCCTTTGTGTTCTTCACATTCCAGTTCCAAAAAAAAATTGCAAGTGAAACTCTTAACAGAACTTTTTTCAACTGTATTGTGAACTAGTTGCTATTCTAGTTTTGTTATGTAAATTTTCTACCTGATACTTACTATATGCAAATCAATTTTGTCCAAAGCCACTGTCAATGACACTCTTTCCGTTACCAACTAGAATTCTCCAGGAATTTTGCCACAGTATTGCCTAATGAATGAATTATACGAGGTTGTAGATAGATCACTTTGACCAATTACATCAATATTACAATTTTCCACTGCTGTGTTATTTCAAAATAGTACATATTTTGGTGTGAAAAATTACTCGACTAATAATAGCATTATAGTTGTCTACGTTACCATCAAAATAATTCTATAAAATGATGCAAAAATATACTATGTACAAGATTGTATTTTATTAACATTTTCTTTAAAAAAATTGTTTTGTAATCAATATGCTCTCTGTGCTTATGCTAAAGTTAAGGTACTTGAGTTATTGTAGCCAAGGTCTATCATTATGTTCTTGTACAGTTACTTTAAAGTGGAGAGAGTCATTGACCAGGTAGCAAGTATTGGCAGCTGCATTGTAGGACAACTTTGAATGAGGAACCAACTTTGGTACACCCCAACCAGCACCTCCAATTCTTGCACTTTTATTATCAATATACACTAAATTTCCTCTTTCATGTCCTGCATCTTGTAACTGGTTTAGTAGTTCATAAGTGACAGTCCCTTTGAAGGGCCACTTGAGCTGCTTCTTATATGGAACATCTAAAAATTGCACAAACACTGACACATGAGTTCCTGCACCATCACCATCTCCATTGCAGCACACTTCAATAGTCATCTTGTATCCATTAGGAACTGTGAAGAAAGGTTCTGATTTAAATTCTACATTCTTTTCCTTCTTCTCACCAAAATTACAAACATTGACAAAAATAGTTTTTTTGCCTTTTAGTTCCTCTAGGCCAATACTCAGTTCATGTATTTTTTTGAGTGAAAGATGGAGATGTACTTTGTCGTCCTCCTCGTGATCCTTCATATCTTTCCTCTTCATCTTCTCTGTACATCCTATGTTGCTGCATTTGCATGACACTATACTATACTCACACTCACTGGCTACATGATCCTGGACTCTTCCCCTCTCCATAGTAAGTGTACAGTCTTTGTTGAGACAAGGAATTGGCTTCTTGGAACACTTCTGATCATGTTCTGTAGTGATGCTTACATAAGTGCCTTCTACTCCACAATATCCACACTTGTGAGATCTGTTGGGGCATTCGGACTTTAAATGGTCTTCTAAGTCTTTCCTCATTGTACTGACAGATACTTCGTTATATGTACACTTGTTGGGGCAACATATTAAGGTATATCTGCAAGTATTCTTGACATGGTCCTCTAGAGTAGCTATGGTTCCTGTCCATTGACAGACATGCTTGTCACACCTTACACGCAAAGCTTTGATCTCCCTCGAACCTGGAACATGTACATAACAATCTTAATTACTCCAACTTTTGAGAACATCTAGCTTACTTCTTATGTCTTCAAAGTATTTTGGGTCTTTTTCTCTACACATGGGACAAGGCTTGCTGCCATTTTTTTCAATGCACTCCTTACAAAATATCTTGCCACATCCAGTAGAGGCTCCGTGCTGCATAGGCTGGCCTTTAGCTACTTCTAGACATATGGAACATTTCAATATGTCCTCAGGCTCATCAATTAACTTGTAATCAAACTTGCTATTAGCCATCACAACTACCTTACTTATTTTGTGACCTTTAACCCAAGACAATATGTCATTGGCTGGTGGCACCAAGAGGATACAAACTAGGTGTAGGTTATAGAACCCACACTAGTATCCTCCTAGGGCTACCAGCCAATGACATCCTGTATTAGGTTAAAGGTGACTAAGTAAATAAGGTAGTTGTGATGGCTATTAACAAGTTTGTTTACAAGTTTATTGATGAGCCTGAGGACATATTGAAGTGTTCCATATGTCTAGAAGTAGCTAAAGGCCATTTTTGTGCACACTTACTGAGATAGCTAGTCTCTGGGTTGGTGATATAACAAGGCTGCCTTGAAGGCCATCACATGACAGATTTCAAGTGTTGCACATGATCCCTGGTGGTGTCCAGTACAAATAGAAACTCAGATTGAGTAACAAACTGAGTAATGTCAATTTCCTCTGAAGGTTCTGGGATGCCCTAATAGGCCAGGTCATAAGTGTCTTCAGCTTTGATCGGCCTGGTCAGAAGTCTGCCTAAGGCCTGAAGCATCTCAGGTCTTGTTTTCCAGTTGAGTGATAACCTGAGTGACCTTTCCCTTTGCTGATGCCATTATCTTCTTGTGGTCCATGCTGGTAAGACAGAGCACGAGTGAAACAGTAATGCAACAATATGTACAATGGCTAATAGAAAGTAGTCACTGTAAATAGAGTACGTTGATGAGGAGAGTAGAAATAGTTCATAGACAGAACTGAATCCGGCTCAAAGGAACCAATGTTAATGATGTAGCTTGATCGGTAGAAATGTCCACTGTGTCGCAGGGAGACAGGAGAATAGTGACTCAACTGCCCACAGTACCCTGCTGAACCCACAGCAGAACAATCCCACACTAATTACCCAACGTGTTCAGGATACTAAGCAATAAAATATTGTATTAAAAAACTGACAAACAAAAGTAGTAGTAGTAGTAGTAGTAGTAGTAGTAGTAGTAGTAGTAGTAGTAGTAGTAACATAACATAAGTAAGAGTAGTAGTCATAGTAAAATATGAGAAGATGCTTTACTCCACCCTTTTATGTGCAGAGCATAACAGGGGCCCCATGAGACAAGGCATGAAATGAAACAAAGTGCAACCAAAGAATGGAGACTTTAGGGTGAATGAATATAATACGTGAATAAGGATGAACACAAGATTCAGTAATTACGAATGTAGACAGTCAAACATGCAAATAGCAATTCAAGCTTTGTTCACGTTTTCTGTTCAGGTATGGCCTGAACAATATATAACAAAATTCTTTAGTGAAGGACTCGCTTCACTCGCCCAATAATCAACCGTTAACTAAAGTGAAGTGGAATTTACCCTAACATTATAGGAGCAATTCAGCACTTTCATTCATACATACAGTAGTATAGTATGTCCAAGTTGAGTTGGCGCAATAAAACTGTTAATAACTTTTGAATGGAAGTAGCTACGCTTCCGGGGGTTAGTACCATTCGAAAACTCGTGCCGAAGCGGTCCAGAAAATTACTTTTAAAAACTTCAGAGCCAGCAGGGAAAGTGCAGTTCCAAAACTCAATAGAAAAGTCTATGGGAATAAATAAAACCACACGTTTCCCGCGCTACACGCGGCGGAATTTAGTCACGCGCTCAAACTGGGCCAACCACGTGTGCAGTATTGCAGACAATTGTAAAAAAAAGCAGTCGTAGTTTGGTGACTTCGTTTCTACCCTTCTGCTTGACATTCTGGTTCATTTTTAGGCTCAGGACTTTGTTGCTATTCAAGGCTACTTAACAAGAGCAAGCTACAGTGTGAGGTACGTTTGTAACACGGGTTTTTTGTCCACTCAGATTTTATTACCAGTTTAAATAGGGCCTATTTATTTAGAACTCAGCCAATTTACTGTTTGCTGACCAAGATAATAAGATATACAATTCATCATAGACTCTATATGCCACAATTTATGCTTTAGCTGTCCATTACTCCTCATATCTATATAGGTACAGTTCTCTATGGTTATAGGGATGCTATTGACCACCCTCCAAATTCAACTGCTGCTTGTATCTACCACAATTTCGACATGTCATCATAAAATCATATAATATATGTTGTATATGTCATTATAAAATTATATTAATTATGTCAATTTTTGTATACTTAAAAAAAAGTTGAAATTTTACAAGTAAATAGAAAATATAGTAAAATCATGAATAAAATGATATGAATGATTCAGTATGAAGGACAAAGTAATACTGGAATGTGTGTGGCCATAGCTAAAGGTGTAAGTGATGTACTGGACTCTACACATTACTGTTGAGTACTTCAGAAGTTCGTCACACCAAGAAAGTAAGAATAGAGTTTAAATACATGCAGCACACAACAATCACACTTACTTGAGGAGGCTTTCAGCCGCGGTCCTGTGCTTCTTTTCCTCTAAAATTTGTACTACATTAGTAGCTCCGGATCGCCCTCCGCAACCTTCAGCCAGTTTTAGCCCACAACTAGAAGCTCGTATAAACGATAAACTGCGGGTGATTAGTTATAACCGAGCATATATTGAATACAGCCACGGTAGAAACTGCCATAGCTTCTTTTTCATTTCAACAAGTAAACTTATAGTAATAATGCGCACCTTAGACCCGCCCCGTTTTTACTGTGGGCGTCGACGTTTTCGTGCGTTTGAGCTACTACTGTCATGTGACCTTAATTCGTTTCCGGTTTCGCCAAGTGCATTCTTCTTTTGCCACATTTGTGGTCGCGCCAACTCAACGTGGACATACTATAATATATATTTACTTATCCCTAGTGCCGCCTGTGAGCTGACTTACCAATGTGCTGCTGAACTGCCCATTTGAGAAGAATCTGTGCTGGAGTCTTATTGTGCCTGACTGCCACACCCACCACCTTAGGCTGCGACAGTAGCTACAAACACATGATACAGACACTTCCTCATAAGCACTTCAATAAGTAAAGGAAAAAAATCACAACTATTAGATATTGAAATTTTCAGACATATGAGTCATTTTTTATGTGAACATAGTTCAAAATTCAGTTATCCGAAGTGCAGTTTGATTTCTATACCAAGCCCTACCTGAGAACAGACTTTTCCTGTGTAGGAATTTTGGCTGTTTTCAATCTCTTTGTTTTTTCTTCTATAGATGCTGGCTGTTGTTGAGAATCGTGTTGCTTTTATCATCCAGCAAGTGAAATGAGTGAGATACTATTAGGGGTGGATAATGCAAAATTGGGTATATGTTATATATGTGTATGGATGATGCGTGTGGGTGTGGCCACAAGAGAGAAACGAGAGAAGAAGAAGAGAGAAGAATAAAGAGAAAGAGAAGATCAAGGAGAACAATGTCATTGTGTCATTGTGTGTGTATATCTTAGAGCAGCGTGTGCATAGTAGAGTGTGCATAACTTCGTGTGTTCGTTTGTGCTCCAGACTTCCGGTGAATCGTCTTTCACTTCATTTGTGCGCATGAGTGACAAAGGACTCAAATAGCCGGTCACGCATGCGTCTCATCAGTACACTAAATATCAAGATAAATTTAAAACTCTACTTGAACTCTGCGGATTCTGGTGGCAGTGTCGTCAGGAGTGGCTGGCTAGTCCCATGAATAAGTTGAGTCAGGGTTTCCGACAATTACCTTACCTATAACTGGCAGCAGTGGTGGTGTCTTGACTGGATTAAGACCTATCCTACTTCGCCTGTTCGCGTCATTGATTGGTCCCTTTATCGGCTTCGTGTCTACAGTCGTCTACTGATTTAACCCTCAGTTCCGATTTCGTTCATGTCGTTTGCATACTTACAAGGCTACAAACTGTTCTTTGTTTCTATTTAGTGCTCAGTGCACGTAGTGTTTGTCTTCGGACCTGGTGTAACTTTTTGGTTAGGTGTCATTTTTGTAATTGTCACATGTTCACTTTTTGATTAGTTGTAATTGTGTGTGCCTGGTTTTTGTTTTTGTGTTCGTGTTGTCGTTGTCTGCAGGATTCTCTGACGTCTGGATTTGCCCTGGATGAGCCAGAGAGAGCAGCCGTCACGAGCGTGTAAGAGAGTCAAGAGTGGAAAGAATTCTAATTCAGCCATCGGTGGTGATTCAGTCAGTGATTCTGGTAGTGAGTATAGTCAGGGTAGAGCTGGTACTCATTTGCGTAGTAGTGCTGTTAGTCCTGAGAGTCTGTTAGCTCCAGGTAGTAGTGTAGATTCGAGTAGTTTTAGTAGTAGTGCTTTAGGTAGATCGGAATAAACCGTTTTAGGCATGTTGAATGAAGAGGAGATTGCCCATGAGTTAGATGGGTTGGATCATAGTGAGGATTTACCCCGTGGTAGTGGGGTTAGCGGTGAATTTGGGCCCCAGGGTTTTAATACGCTCATGACCCAGTTTACAAAGAACATGGCCGTTCTTACTGGTGCATCAGCGGGTGGTCATGCGAGTGCCGAAGAGAATAGGCAAGTTAACAATCTACCCCCTCACAAGGACGGAGCAGATATTGCTAAGTACATTCGCAAGCTGGAAGCTGACTTGCGTGATATAGGTGTACCGCCTGCCCGTTACAAATCTATTCTGTACCAGAAGCTACAGTCTAAATCGGCTTCAGCTACTGTTGCTTCCATAGACCGAGATTCGTGTACGTATGCTGAGTTGAAAGAAACGCTTGTAGATGCTTTGGGCTCTAGTATAACCAGCTTAGGAATAAAGCTAATTTCAGACTTTCAAAGTGCTATGCGCTCAATGTCTCCCTTGGAAATGTTTGTGTACCTGAAGGGCCTGACTGACTCGATCAGCATGGTCACTGACAGCAAAGAGGACGTGCTGCTGTTCATTGCCTGCGCAGTGTTTCGCACATCTAGACCATTGCACCAGAGAGGGGTGATGAATAGAAAGGAGGTCAATAGTTTCAAGGACCTGAACAAGCTTGCGCTCACCCTCCAGACATCCAACTCAGACAGGTCGAATGCTGGGAGAAGTCAGGGCAAGGGTGGTTACTCCAGTGGAATCGAGTGTTTTAAGTGCCATAAAATGGGTCATCGTGCCTTTGAGTGTAAGTCGAGTGTTGGTAGTAGTAGCAAGTTTCAGAATGTAGTGTGCTATACATGTAGAGAGCCAGGACATAAACTGCCTGACTGCCCAAACAAATGGAAGTGTGAATCTGTTGACAGTAGCAAGAGCAAGAGTGAATCAGGGAAGAAGTTGAATTTGAAGAAGAGTGGGAGAACATATAATGCTAATTGGGTGGCGGTCAGAGAACGTTCTTCGTATGTTCAAGGGTTTGTGAATGGTACCAAGTGTCAAATAGTACCAGACACAGGTGCTGAAATTACCATAGTGCCAGGATGCTTGGTGTACGAGCATCAGCTGAGAGATGAGAAAGTGCAAGTTAAAGGCTGGAAAGGCGTGTCTGAGTGGCTCCATACAGCAGTGGTAGATTTCCAATTCCAGGGTAAACTGTTGCAATCTGTGGTGGCTGTGTGCCCGTGAGGATACTTTGTGTGGGAGAGTTTTGTACTCGGTGTCCATGGATGATTCCATGGCAGCCAAACTCCTTCTGGACGCTGCTTCAGAGTCTGTCTCATTAGACTCTGGCGCAGGGCAATTACGTGATACCCGTAATGTCGAGACATCCACATCAGTGGATGCCGGCTCTGCAGAAGGCTCTGTTGGGGCCCTAGATATCCCACTGAGTCCTGAAAGCATCCCGGAAGAGGTCAAGGTGAATGTTGTCACCAGGTCTGCCAGCAAGAAAGCCAAAGAGGCTAAGATTGCGTCTGAGAGAATAGATGTTTGTGAGGCTAATCCCAGTTCTTTTAGGAATGAGTTTGAGAGGTTGTCTCTTATTAATGTCACTTGTGATGATGTTGGGTGTGTGGAAAGATCTGCTTATGTATCTGGGCTTAGGGATGTGTCTCCCGACAGACAGGATGTTGATGGTTTTGTTGGTGCTGATGGTTTTGTTTGTGTCGATGGTTCTGTTGGTAATGTTGTTTCTGATGGTAACGATGTTTCTGTAAGTAATGACGTGTCTGTAGATAGGGACGTGTCTAGTTCTAGTCCTGTTGTAGAGTCTGTAATAGATAGGGACGTGTCTAGTTCAATCGTGTCTGTTGATGCTAGTAATTCTGAGGGCGTGATAGTAGATTTGCAAAGTGTGCATGAGTGTGATGATCTTGATAATGTTGCTTCGGACATCTGTGGTAGTCTTGATGTTCCGGTCTTGAAGGAAGAGGCAGGAAGAGACGTGCTGAAGAAAGAGACGTTAGATGACGAGTCCTTGAAGACTTGCAGGGACTTGGCAGACAGGAAGATAAATGGGTATAGTTGGAGGGATGGTGTCCTCATTCATTCAATTGTTGATATTGACAATAGTGTGGTCGATAGGATTGTCTTGCCGGTTAGTAGGAGGTGTCATGTAATGTCGTTGGCGCATGACAAGTCAACACATGTAGGTGTCAGAGGTATACGGAGATTGCTTGGTAAAAGGTTTACATGGCCAGGTCTCCACGCTGACATCACTTCCTTTGTCAAGTCGTATGACATGTGTCTTAGGTTCAATAGTGCTGGCAACAAGAAAGCCAAGATGGTCAAGAGGGGTATAGTCACTGTTCCCTTTGAGACTGTCGCAGTGGACTTGGTGGGTCATTTGCCCAAAGGCAGGCAAGGTGTCAAGTACTTATTCACATACATTTGCCTTGCCAGCAGGTGGCCAGAAGCGCAACCTATGAGGACAGCTTCAGCCAAGGAAGCAGCTCAGTGTTTCCTAGACATCTTTGCATGCACAGGTATTCCCCTCAAGGTGCTGTCCGATAGAGGTAGTGTCTTCCTCAGCAAATTGATGCGAGGATTGTATGATACTTTGGGGATAGATAGTGTGGCGACTTCCCTCTACAGGCCCCAGTCAAACGGGGTAGTTGAACGTTTTCACGGCTCACTCAAGCCCATGTTGGCTAAAGCTGTGGACGATGGTGTGGATTGGGCAGATTTCTTGCCCCAACCCTCTTTGCCATGAGGCAGGTTCCGAATTGAGCGACAGGTTTTTCTCCTCATCAGCTAGTCTTTCACAGAGACGTGGTTGGACCCCTTGATGTGTTGTACGAGGGGTGGGTAAATAGAAAGTTTGATGGTATGGATGTAGAAGAGTGGCTCTTGTCGTTGAATGACAAACTTTCTCTCATTCACGACGTGGCAGTGGCAGAAGAAGCCAAGTGTGTTGACAAACGTATTGTGAGCTTCAATGAGGGTAAAAATGACAGATGTTTGGAGGTGGGATCTCAGGTCCTAATAAGGATCCCAGGAATTCACGCTGCCTTGCAGGCAGCCCTTATACGGTAGTTGACAAGGTGTCCCGAGTGACTTACAGGGTCTCCAAGGGTGATGGTCATCCTGTTAAGTTAGCACATATTAACAACCTGAAGGTGTACCAGGATCGTGTGTTGTCTGTAAATGCTGTTACCCTAATAGCAGAGGAACAGGGTATTGGTGATGACTTGTTTGCAAACAAAGCTGTCCTCAGCAAGGACAGATGCCCTGGTTATAATGAAACCAGGTTGAAAACTGTGTTGTCTGAATTAGATATGTATTTCAGTGTTAAACCTGGGTTGTGTAAGACTGGTGTGTGTGAGATCGTGTTGGATGATGGTGCTAGTGTTGTAAACTTACCTCCAAGACAGATACCTGGAGGCATAAGGGATGCAGCGAGAGCTGAGTTAGACAAGTTGTTAGATAATGGAGTTATAGTAGAGTCTAGGGCTGAGTGGGCAAGTCCCCTTGTTCCGGTGAGGAAAAAGGATGGTAGTATCCGCCTATGCGTAGATTATAGAGAGTTGAACGCCAGCACACCCCTCAGACGATTTTGGCTTCCATCCCTGACTGAGATTTTAAAGAAGGTGGGTCCGAGTCTTTGTCTCTCAACTGTGGACCTCACGTCTGGTTTTCACCAGATCGAAATGTCGGAGAGCAGTAGTGAGTTAACTATTTTCGTCTGCCTGTTAGGCAAGTACAGGTACAACCGGATGCCTTTCGGTCTCAAAATTGCACCCACCACATTTCAGGCGGCTGTTGAAGAGGTGCTGACCCCGGTTAGGGAGGTGTGTAAAATTTATATAGATGATGTGATAGTGTATAGCTCGTGTTGGAAGGACCATTTGGTGGATTTGGGTAATGTTGTTAGGTGTTTGGGTGATGCTGGGTTTACGTTGAAGGCCAAGAAGTGTGTGTTTGGGCGGAAGAACTTGGAGTATTTGGGACATAGAGTGGGAAGAGGTGTTTTGGCTGTGCCCAAGGTGAGAATCAGGGCTATGGCGGAGTTCGAGCTTCCCAGAATGAACAAGAAACTACGTTCTTTCCTGGGCAGCATGTCTTATTATAGACAGTTCATTGATGGATATGCCAGACTCTCGAGCATGCTCTCCCGGGCTGTGGCTCGCAAGGCTCCTCAGAGGGTAGTCTGGACGAAGGGGATGACAGCAGCTTTCCGTGAGTTGAAATTGTCATTGTGCAATCATGTTGTTCTAACTATCCCAGGTCCTGAGGACGAATTCGTGTTATATACTGACGCCTCAGGGGACAGCATTGGTGGCTGTCTCCATGTGAACAGAAGTGACGGTGAGAAGCCCGTCACTTTCTTCAGCCGACAGCTGAAACCGGCTGAAAGAAACTACAGTGTTACGGAGTTGCAATTGTGGCTTCGATCAACCATTTCGAGTATCATGTGTACGGCCGCCCCCTGAGGGTGGTAACCAACCATAAGGCGTGTATAGTGCTCAAAAGTAGTAGCAACCTGAACAGATGCCTCCTGCGATTTGCACTGGCCCTGCAAGATTGGAAGGTGGAGATTGTGCATCAACCTGGAGCCTGACTTGGAAACGCAGACGGTCTTAGCCGCCAGTGTTGGGACCGAGACGAATCAGATGTGGCCACCCTGGGTTTGTCAGCCACGCCCCCTGGTCATGGCTTGGAGGGGGTGATGTGGGTGTGGCCACAAGAGAGAAACGAGAGAAGAAGAAGAGAGAAGAATAAAGAGAAAGAGAAGATCAAAGAAAACAATGTCATCGCGTCATTGTGTGTGTATATCTTATGAGCAGCGTGTGCATAGTTGAGTGTGTGTAATTTCGTGTGTTAGTTTGTGCCCCGGACTTCCAGTGGTTCGTCTTTCACTTCATATGTGCGCATGAGTGACAAAGGAAGGACTCAAATAGCCGGCCACGCATGCATCTCATCAGTTCACTAAATATCAAGATAGATTTAAAACTCTACTTGAACTCTGTGGATTCTGGTGGCAGCGTCGTCGGGAGCGACTGGCTAGTCCATGAATAAAAGTTGAGTCAGGGCTTCCGACAACTACCTTACCTACAGTACGTATGCCCCTTAAACGCATGTGTGGGTTTTTTTTTATTCTCCTAAAAAATGGTTTTTTAGGCTTGACTCCAATTTTCTCTGATACAACAGCATTAGGGGAAAGGTGGGGGATAAGAAAAGCTGAGATAGTTAAGGGGAAAAAGAGAGCAGGAAAGAGAAGCTGATGTAGTCTTAACCAATGGTAGAGAATGAGAACAAATGAATAAAAATAACTTGCATTACTGCATTATAAGCAGTACGTCTAGCATCACTGTGTGGCGAGGTACTTGCTACTTAATTATTATTAATATTATTATTATTATTATTATTATTATTATTATTATTATTATTATTACTATTATTATTAATTGAAAATGTAGACACATTTAAATCTCCAACCACCCAATGTGAAAGGGAGATAAGGGCGCTGCTAGTAAGACCACACCGTCCTTGTACACTCACCTGACCACACCCTAGAGATGAGTAGGCCTGGAAGTAGATACCCTTGCTCTTACAATATTCCCTGACTTGTTGCTGCGGCAACGCTGGATGGCACTCACTCTGTCTAGTAAACAACAAAATCAAAATGTGTTTGTAAAAGAAACACACAGATAAACAATATAAATATCACACCTCCATGACAACAGTCTGCTACAGAAAATTGATGTGTCTGTGAGAGTAACTATTCCTACAAGTGTTGGTTGTTGTTGTTTTGATTCTTCCTCATTGTATTTGTATCGTTCACTAATTATGCCTTATAACCAGGCAGGTTACTGCACTGACGATCCTTTCCTGATTGTAGTCAATGCTACAATTCTGAAACAAGAGTGGGCAATTTAAATATGCATGCAAATACTTCATATTTGTACTACATGCACATTCCTTTTATATGTGTGTTACTATAAACATATAGCTAATTGACTAGCAAGTACCGCTCCACACCATGGCGCTTGATGTACTACCTTTTCAAACTAGGAATGCAGTACTATTTTATCCATTGGTTTCCCTCTCCTACTCTCTTTCTTCCTGAGCCATCTCAGTTTTTCTTTCCTCCCTTCAACTCACATATCCCCTTCTCCTTTGTCTATCTCTCTTGCTTCTCAGCATCTCTCTCCTTTTAATTGACATTGATTCCTATCGCCTTCTACCAAATGTGACGAAGCTTTACCCTGCCACACTGTGGCACTTGATGTACATAGTAAGTTTAGGAAATAAGAAACATTACAGCACAAGATATCTTGGTTTCACTTCTTCAATGAATTAATCACCTTGGTCAGCCTTTTTCTATTTTTTTTTTCTCCATCCTTGCGTTCTCCTGCTTCTCTGCCTTTCTTCTACCCATGACTTGTGGTAGATTATGGTTAGCTACTATAGGTGAACAAGTTCAGCAAATGAATTATTCATGAATACAGAGACCCATGGTGCTTGATGTACTTGATGTGTTCAGTTTTTATATAGGGCGGGGGGGGGGGGATAAAGTGGGCAAGAAAAAAAAAAAAGAAAGAAGATTATAATAGCTTTGTAAGGCTCTATGGGAACTTTGGTTTGGTTGTATTCTGGTGGGTGACTGCAAACTTGCAAGACACTGGTTGAAATTCCAAATGAAAGCAAAAGAAAGAGCTTGATGTTTCCCCTCCTACCCCCCCCCCCCCCCATTCAGGAATGATGATGCTTTACCAACTCAGCTCACGAATTATTCATAAATACACATTCCGTCATTCGTTGTCGTCATCATCACTGACCCACAATCGTAAATATGAAACAAGCTCACAAGCCTGTCACTATAAAGATATACAAGAATTAGTCAAAACAAATATGGCTACTTCGGACGTGGTAAATGACATCATAAAGTAAAACAGAAAATATTTTGGAAAAAATCAATGTGTCAAATATCACAGGTAAAGCTTTAAGTCAAGTTTTGCAAACTTTCACACATGCTGTAAACTTACAGACATGCCTACATAAGAGTCGAGGAATTAGTTAATATGACTACTCATGTATTTATAAATTATGGTACAAACTAGAAATTCCATAAGAAAAGCAGTTAGTGAGCATGCTCAGTAAATGAATGAGAGAGGTGTGCAGATATATACTCTGAGCGCAGACTCATAAACAAAAAACAGAGTGCAAAAAAAATAAAAATAAAAATAAGGTTATTATGTTCACTTATAACATAGTGCATCAATGAATTCAAATTGATTTTACATTACATTATCACGACGTAACAACAGTTCAATATTAGTGCACTATGTTCTTTTTGTTTATTATTATTATTATTATTGTTATTATAATTATTATTATCATCCTGATTAGGAGATATAATAGCACAGGAAACTGTGGCATTGAGATTAATAGCACGAGTGGCTTGAAAAAAATTCCATAAGGCAAAGCCAAGTAAAATTTCTCACCTCACGAGTGCCATTAATCCGAATTACTCAGTTTTCTTCATGTTAATACTATAGCTAGAGATAATTTATCTCTGTTAAGAAATTATCTATATAATACCATAGCTGAGTCATTTTTCAATACAAAAAAGTATGGCATTATTTTGAAATACCACAGCAGTGGAAACTAAAATAATGATCTGATTGGTCATGACGATCTCTTCGCGACCTTGCCGCACTTTTACCCACTAGGCAATGTCGTGGCGAAATTCCAGGGAAACGCTATTTAGCAACGGTAAGAAAACTATTAATAATAGCAGAACCGGGATGAAAATATCTTTGATGAAAATATAAAACAAGACTACGGTTTCCTTAGCTGCAGAAATGAACTGTTATCTTTGGCTATAGTTTTAACATATAATAGCATGGAAAACTGTGGTAATCGGATAAATAGTACTCGTGTGGTGAGAAATTTCACTCGGCTTCGCCTTATGAAAATTTTCTCACTCCACTCATGGTATTAATCCCGAATACCACAGTTTTCCGTGCTGCTATTATATTCCTAATAATATGCTTGTGTGTCAGTAACGATGACAATGATGGTGACTGACGACAGTGTGTGTATTCATGAATAATTCATGAGCTTAAGCAGTTTGGTAAAGTATCATCGTTACTTGAATGGGCAAGGTGTCGTCACGTTTAGTAGAAGGCTATTAATTGCAACTAAAAAAAGTTGGTGGAATCAGCGAGTAGGTGGTGCAAGTTTCAAAAAGGAAGGCAAAATATGACAGAGAAGGCAAATGTTTCGCAAAGTTTAAGTCCATAGTCATGATAGAAGGACGAAGAGACTTAGAAGCAGGAGATATAGACAAAAAAAAAGAAGGGACTCCATGATGACTCAAAAAGAAAGAGCTGAAGGAAGGAAAGTAGGGAGATAGAAAAGCTAAGATAGTTCAGGAAAAAGGAGAGCAGGAGAGGGAAACTGATGTAATTTTAACCAAGTGGAAATAAATAGCTTGTGCTACTGTACTTATTTGCAATACATCAAGCACCACATGTGGCGGGGTACTTGCTAGTACATTGATATTATATTTTCGTCAAAGAATTCATCCTACTTGCTTGTTTGTTTTGTTTGTCATTAATCATACTTTTATTTTCATTGCTAAATAGCACTGCCCAGAATAATTTCATGTTCTATTACCTAGCAGATCAAGTGTGGTGAGAATGCCGGCAAATCACTGTGACCAATCAGACATTATTTAGTTTTTCACTGTTGTGGTAATTAAAAAAACAACACACATTTTTTTGTATTGAATGACTCTACCATGGTATTATGGGTGAGCAAGCGAGACACTATCAGGGGTAACACAATTGAAAATCTGGGATACTTGTTTGTTTATATATGTGTGGACATACGTATGTCATCTTGTACTTTGACCCTCACATTTTTGTGTTTGCTTCGTGGTCTATCCCTTATACTCCACTAAACAGAATCTTTCGGTTTAGTGATCCCATATCATTCAAGTAAATTTAATTGTTTACCCCTTCATATTAGGTTATTTCAAATTGCCACAAGACACACTTCAGTATTAAAAACTTACTATAACACTGTGCAGTAATTCTTTAGAACTTCTTGTTTTTTCAAGTTGCAAAAATTTATAATGTTATGGCGAATGGTTACTATGGTATTGAGACCCGTTACCAGATGCAATTTCTTTGTCGTTCATAGGCAGCTATGAGTGCTTGTTGTCAAAAGCTACTGGTAACTAAGACAGTCAGAATGCGATATTAGAGATTACAGATAATACCAGTACTCGGGAAATTGAGGTAAGAAAGTAGTTCAGTATTTGTTAGATAAAGTATGGTCACAGCAGATGTACTTACACTTTTACAAATGGATAGATATATTCTTTTGAAGTGTTTCGTGCGCACAGGATCGCTCGCCATTTGAGCTTAAGCATATCACTAGTTATTATAGTGCTCTCAATTTAGCTCGTGTGTTTTAAATTGATTTTATCTTTTAGCAGGTTACAAAGCATTTATAACTGCATATACTGAATGCTTGACTCCACAACAGATGTTAATTAACAAAATCGTTCACACTCTATAGCTGTAAAAATTCATAATCATCAAAATACCTAGTAAGCATTACTCGTGGGTGCTTGTCAAAGTAAGTCAGTGCGAGATTCCCTCCCAGAGTACGGGATAAAAAAACTACGAGTGTGAAGGAAAGTGCCCAGTTCCTAGCACTTGGCCAGCTGCACCACGCTATCAAAATGAATAATATCAATAACATTTCAAAAGAATCTTAATATCTTTGATAATCAATACTTATTAGCTTAGCTCGTACCATTAAATTAGAAACAAAATCGCAAAGTGTTTCGGCTCGTGAGCCTTCATAAGTTCTCATCAGTTGTGATGTAAATACAAATGTCCGTTTTTGCTAATTTAGTATGACTAACACTGCTTGAAGGTGCTTGTTTTACTAAATTGAGGAAACTATTACACTAAAGATTTACTGCAAAGTTTACTCATTTAGTAAAACATACTTAGTTTTACTTGACAGGAAACCTTAAGTAAAACATTGTACCATGTTTTACTGTAGTTTTACAGGTCTGTTTTTTTACACCTTTGTTTTACTCATGGTTTACTGAAGGGTCTAAATGTTGTTAGTTAACTATTAAATGCATTTAACTAATTGTTTAGTTAACTTCTTGCATTGTATTATTAAGCAAAATTAGAAAGCTAGGAACTGTTAAGGATAAATTGGCTGATGATTAATTGAAGAAGAATCCCTCATAAGCGCCAGCATATCCAGTGTGCATACCACTGCACAGTTTTATAACTGGTGTAGTTTTTTGCTTGATCACTCAGGTCCCAGGTCCTTCCAGAGAAAGACACAATTAGATAGTGACCCCACCTTGAGTTTATAATGTCCCCCCAACGGCATTGATGAAAATGTTTGTTAGGCTATGTACTGTTGCGTAGACATCGGCGGCTCTGTGCATCGCGAACTACCTCCCTCAGGCCCTAAGTACTTCGCTGCGCTAGACGCTGGACAGTTAAAATAACGCTGTTTCCTCCCCAGCAGCCTCGCAAAGATACTGCATTATCTCATGGAAAACCCTTTTCCAGTTATGTGTAGGTAAGTATCGCCAGGTTAAATAAGTTAAAAACGCTTTACCATTAAAACTCTCGACTGGAAGTGGTCGTCTAAATTATTGTTGCGCGCTAGTCTACTGATTCGTAATACGGTACGCTACTGTGTCTTGGTGAACTTGAAGGAAGCTTTCGCTATCTACCCTGGCTTATGCTTCTGGGTAAGTAGTTTTATTGCTAGCAGTCTGTGGGTTTCTAAGTATTTTAGCTGCACAGGGTCACCCAGGTCATTTTTTTTTCCTGGTGAAGTTGTGTTTCCTGAACAATTTTTTCTAAGTTATGATAGTGATATTTTGTGGTAGTTTTAGTATGACAAGGGCTCGTCAGTTTGTTTGTTTCATAGTACTCTTGAAATTTTTCATTTCTTTGTGAGAAAGTGTGGGTGCATGTTGGAATGGTTTCTAGTTACTGAATTATTCTAAAACATGCTCCACCAAAATTATCCTCACTCATAGCTTTTTCCCATGGCCACCCTAACATCCTTAAGTGTGCTCCTGGACAATGAAGGGGAGATAATCATTGCATGCAACTCAACATATTATATTTTCTACTTTGTTTTAGGCCCATGGTTTCATGTAGTCTCGCTGGCCAGACCCTTTACCTAATCGCTCCGCTCAGAAGGGTCTGGTTACCCTAACGTATCTGTTTGGTATCTTTCCCCAGGATTCCGGGAGAATGTATAAAATGTGTGTGTCTTACGTCAAATTTAAATGTGTGTGTCTATAAATGTGCGTACAAATATTTTTAGCTAGTCCCACCAGTGTGCAGTAATGGGAAGAAAACATGCCATTTTTCACATGCAGTTCATAGAATAAGACTAGGACAAGTCATAGGAGCCATGACAACCACTAAGGCCATAAGCAACTTGGCATGATACAGTATAGTATTGATGACCATTACCAAATGTAAGTCTTATGACCTCATAGAGGTAGTTGCAGGTCTTATAAGTCACGATATGTGGGACTGGTAGACAGTTAATTTGCTTAAAAAAATTCAACAGACAATGTTGGTTGGTGGTTGTTGTTGTTGTTTTTTGTTTGTTTGTTTGTTTGTTAACCCTAAGAGTGCATGCGCAAGAGGGTAGTAGTAGTGGCCCTGTCAGTCTGTCTGTCATGCTCTGATTTTGGAGATTACTGACTATTAACCGTTGATTTAGGTATAAACTTATTCAGAAAGAAGATTTAGGACCTTTTATTGTGCTACTTTTTTTTTTATTTGGGGCTCTAATTGTTAATGAAACGTGAAGCTTTCAGCTCCCTAGCGTCACATCATAATCACTTGAGCAAATAATTTCTTGCAGCCCGCAGTGTAGTTTGCTTTATGCTCAGGGAAGTAAACCAACGTATTTGAATGAAGTGAAGTTCACGTTGAAAAACTATAACAGTGAGTGTTTCTGGCTAGTTTAGCTTCTCTTATGAAGACAGCATTTCCATGTACTGTTTTCATTGCTTGAGCTGCTATATTGATGCCTCATTAAGGGTGCTGGCACATAGCAACGCTCGCGCGCGGCTTAATTGAGCAATAAACCACGAAACCACCGAGTTGTAGAGGTAGAGGGCGGACCTTAAATACCCGCGCATAGATAAGAGCTTCCTGGCAGACCGTGGTAAGTATAGTTAACTCGGCTTACGGAGGGCGGGGCTAGAAAATTGCACAGTAGCAAAAAAGTGCGAGACAATTGGAATCTATTTTACAGTCCAAGTCCAGAAGGACGAAGAGTTAGTCTTTCATTTTTAGTACTGCAGCATAACTTAACAAGGTAATTAAAGTTGTCGATTTAGTTTTTTAATATTGTGTATAGTCGTGACCCGACTGGAAAAAAATCACGTGAAAATGTGAATAAATATAAAACAAAATAGAAATGAGAAAAACAAAATCGACAACTTTGTAACAATTAGCTATAGCAAGCGGTGGACGAAATTCCAGCTTCCGTAGTCTTCCTCTGTTTCCAAATAGTGGCGTTTACTTTTGAGACTTTGAGGCTTCATAACTCTTGCAGTTCCGTTTGTGTGTTAGTCATTCTTGATCAGTTGGCTGTCAGTTGACGGGTCTCAGAGATCCCCCGGGCAGCGTGGACCTGCAAGGTATAGAATCGGAGTTACCTTCCATAGCAACAGTTAATTGATTTGTGTGGGCGTACCGCGTAACCGGATGTGTCAGCACCCTTAAAATAGCTAACAGATTGCTTTGTTCTTTTTGAAGGAGATTGACACTGAGCAGTAATATCTTTTAAGGAAATGATTTCTTTGTGATTTCATCAATTGGTAAACTTTTGTGGCTTTTTTGTTGTCCAGGGGCATGGAAGATTATTTGGAATAGGGAGGCTCCACTGTACTTGAGTTAGACAGGGAAGTACTTTGCTTCCCTTTGCTCCCCTCCCCCCATCATCCACATATGCGCACACACACACTCACACACACACACACATATCCCAGATATTAGTTTGACTTTCGTGGAGACATTTGCCCCAATTTTTCATAAAGTTTTGTGGTAGTTAATATAAATATAATATAATATGGAAGGTGTAAATTTTAACAACTTCTACTGTACTAAACTAGCCTGTTTAATGTCTACATGTGTTGGAATTACAAGCACGCAACACAAATCCGAGAATCTTGAATTATGTTGAGCTAGTTTTACTTGAGACGTACACTTTCAATGTAGGAGTGTGAAGTGGCAGGTGTAATAGTGCAGTGACTACTCCACTGGTGTACACGTGATGACTCCTGGACTTCAAAACTAGAGGTGAGGAACTCTAGAATGACTTCTTAACTCCAATAACAAGAAAGAGGCCTTTTGAAATTTACTATATTTATTACTCATTCTAATTGACTTGTGGATATTTCCATTTAATGCACACTTAGACAACCTGAAATATATAGGGAGCGACTTAGAGTCTGAACTTTTAGAACTTTTGTCACTTCATTTACTAACAGAATAATCCTTTGAAACCATTTGTATGTGTGGCGGGACACACACACACACACACACACACACACACACATTATATTGATTCAACTCTTCATTTGTAAAGTATTGAATTCAAATGAAAGGTGAAGAGTTCCCGGATCATTTGGTCAATGACCTGATGATAGCCATGCACAATCACCTGGTCTCACACACGCACACACATAGCTACAGTAATGAAATAAATGAAAGTGAAAGAAGAAAAGTAATGGTACACATGATAGTTAGTCATTTTGTTACACAGGGGCTGGAGTCAAGTATTTCTATGGTCCTGTGATTTCCAGATAATGTAAGATTCATTAACCCTTTCACCACCAAGTTTATGACGACCAGTTCGGTAACATGAAAATGTAACTAGTGATGTGCTTGAGCACAAATAGCGAGCGAGCCTAATACTACACTGGAGTGTTAGACGTTTGGTTTTAACTTCTAATATTCAAGCTACTAAAAAAAGTGGAGTTTTTAAATTATGTATTATACGGTAAAGGCATTCAATGCCATAGTAACCACTCCCTGAAACTATTTGAATTGAAACAAAAAGCCAAGTCACGTTCTTTAAACTTTTTCTTTGGAATAATATTCTTAGTAACTGTTGTAACGCACAATACTTTCACATAACTGAACATACGTACGCAAGACTTACCTTCGTGGTAAGTCTAGTTGACAATGAAAATTCAAGTAAATACTGTTGCTTAGGGCTTATAACTACACCGCAACTAACTCGATAGAAATGGAACTCCAGTAAGTTTTTGAGTTTAAACTGCACCCACAAAAAAATTCAAAGTGTCAGTAAACAATTCAATTTCTAGGGTGATACGGGTAATGGTTAAATCGGAGGATACTGTTTAGTGATGTTTGGAACGGGGTCGAACGCTGAGTCAACTCGAAATTACGAGAGGGTCAAAGTACAAAATGACATACTTACGTCCAAACATATAAACAAACATTCCCGGTTTTCAATTGTGTTACCCCTGAGAGTGTCTCGCTCGCTCCGCTCACTAATAATATTTTGTTGTTTTTTTCCTGCAGGCAACTGGGTATTTTCAGGCACTTTTGATGACCATTACCAATTCTGGAATAGCATGGCACCACTAGAAGTAGTGTGGCTGTCCATGTCTTACGAGTCACTATAAGTATTAAACGAAGAGGTCGCATATTATGGCGGTGTAGCTGGGAACATGTTCCGCTATAAGTGAAAAATGGCTGACACGCCCCCTTGTTTTAAAATATTGGTGTGGCCATTGCCGTACCTGTTCCGACACCCCTGTGATATGTGACTCGAGTAACTCGCCATCATTTGGCTAATATTACAGTCCTGTAATCATTATGAGTGCATACATATTATTACACCCTGAGTATACTTGTCTCTGCCCACTTTTATCTTGTAATACCACGCACTGTATCCATGTGTGTCCGTGCGATGTGTACTATATAACCAATTGAACATGTCAATCTCTACTGGCATTCACAACCTGTTGGTAAAGATGTATTTGCAATAGATTTTAAGTAATTATACACTACTGGCTATTCAATTCCATTTAGTGCACACTATGTGCACTTGAAGTTATATAGAGTGAACCTTATAGTTTAAAAATTTGGACTTTTATCACTAATTTCTTTCCACATTCAGAATATTTTTTGAAATCTTGTGTACATATACACGCACACACACATCTGCACATACATGTGTGATGAGTATACTGCCAACGTGTATACCCATTTTGTGCTGTAATGGGCTTCCTGTATCACCTAGGTGAATAATGATTCGGTGTAAGAAGGTTTGAACATGTAGGTGATGAAGTGTGTGTGCATGTGTTTGATAGTGTTCATGTGGTGCACAAAAGTATCATTTCCTCCATTGTACAACTTATATTTATTGGATTAGCCACACCCATACGTAAGTACATATAATCAATCAGATCTGGTTATAATCATGCATTTTGCGGGTGTGTTTTTCTGGCATATCAGTTAGCAGTTTTTACCACCTTTGCCATTGCTTCAAAGTTCAATGTTAACAACTATGGTTCAATCCTTGGCAAGGACACTTTTTTTTCCTCCATTTCTTATTTTTTATTATTATTATTTTTTTTTTTGTTGTTGTTGTTGTTGTTGTTGTTTTTTTTAACTGGGCATTCTTCTTTTCTTTTGTCCCTTTTTCTTTGCACTCTGGCTTCAAGTTTTAGTTTATGATTTTAGCCTAACAGTACACTTCAGCATTAACTCTCAGTCATGCACTCACAACAAGCTAAGGCCACGAACAAGACAATATACTTTTTCACAGAACTATTGACACAATAATTAAATGATGATCAATTCTTTAAATATGATTGATCAATAATATATATGAATTAATTTTACTCATTTTGAAGCTTATAAAGCAATACCAATATGTACTACATGTGCACAGTCTGTAAAGCAATGAAAATATAGTAACATTTGTCATACCAGATTTTTAAATATCACACCAAGATTAAATTGTTTTGACGTTTGTCTGAGCATTGACGTATAATTATCATCCACACTGCATACATACATACATACATTCACATGTACTTATTAATAATTATTCGCACACTAGCGCAGCAGAGTAAAATGATAGCATTCTTTTAATTGTCCATATTATATTTTATTCCATGCTCGATATCTTCACAATAATATTTTCAAGTTTATGACCCATGGCATATTTCACAATATCACACGCTGAATTGCACAAGCTCATTACCTTCAAATACACTGGTAGTACTGTAGCAATCACCAATCTTACTAGTTCCCCAGCCATCTTTCTCTACAAGAACTATCTATCCAGGTCAAAGCAGCCAATAAACATTGGCTAACAGTGTGGAAGAGCCCCTTTTGAACTAACACTACCAACTTTACAAGCTTAGTTTGCAGTGAAGATATATATTTATCTAGCATAGAGTATACACAGGTGTAGCAAGATAATTCATTCTGCAAGCTTTATTTTCGCTCATCTTTGGCTCATGAAAATAAGTCAGCCTGCTCATGAAATGTCTCACCACATCATGCTTGCTCATGTAACAGTTATTATATGTGTGTGTATTGTATGTCCGTAAGTTTGTGGCAGCACTATTACAGTTTGGATTTTGTGTCTGTTGTTACTGCCTGGGCCAAATAGCTGAGAGTTAGGCAGCAGTAATTTTGGAATCAGCATGCAGAGAGTCTCACACTCAATTAAGACTGCTATTGCCGATTATAGTGACACGTACTCAATCATTGGCAACTCTTCACCACAGCTATTCCACCTCATGCAGAGATCCTTTTAAGCACATTGCATGGGCATATAATATGTGTGTGTGTTTTCTGTGAAATATTATTTCTATTGTTTTTCAACTAAGGCAAGACTATGGTTGTGGTAAAGGTAATGAACACAGTTGTAGTCATGAAATGAGTATATTACACCTTAACTGGCATATTATTTTCTAGGTGGCAGTTAATTGCATTTGCTGAGTTATTGTGTATCAACTGTAGCAGACTTAGAAAGAAAAAAAGAAAAAAAGCTGTAGCACTCACATCCGGTTGTTAAATAACCAAAACCTCGCTTGGTTTCAATCAAACTGTCAATCTCATGCCATCACCAAGGTAGGTGGTCTCAATGATCAAAGGTCATCTTTATTCTATATATTAATAGATGGATATTTTTAGTGTAACAGGTGTTCTAGTACATATCTGAGTATTTATAATTGTGATGTCAAAAATTTATAATCCACCAAAAGTATATATACATATTTTTTATTGTGTGTGTGTGTGTGTGTGTGTCAAGATGATGGAGGGACAGGACGCGATTTGAATAGAGAGAGTAGACGTGGTACATGACCCCACAGGACAGGAGTAGCTGGAGGGGAAAGTGAACAGCAGGGCTGGAGAACGAGGCAAAGAGAGGGCTGTAGAAGGAAGAGCAGAGGAGGAAGACTGCTGCTCAACTATATAGATGTACATGTGCCCATAAAAAGCCACTCTGGCTAACGGATCTTCCAGACCAATGATGAATTGCCCCCCCTCAAGATGACTGGAAAAGACACCATGAACATTCCAGCTTAACTTGTTAATTTACACCTGTTGTCATGCATTCTATCATATCCCACTTCATTTGTACACTTCTTTTTGAACTCACAATCATCAATTTAGTTTCATGTCATTAATTTGTTTTCTAATATACTTAGACTTTGATACACTATGGCGGTTGCTATAACTTTATCAAATGTAAAGAAGAGCACCGAAGTGCAGCCCCAGCGAAATTCTAGTAATAATAACATACCCTACGCTGCGACCAGTGAAGAAACCATATATTTAAAATAGTTTAACTCCCAGATTCCTCCACGTTATTGGAAACACTAACTCAACTCATTTAAAATTCAGTTGTAACATACATGCAGGTGAGAGATTTATTAAGTTATAATACTGATCTCTTGAATGAGATGTATGAATAATATACTGTTGTATACTGCCTTCTAATGGCTAAGAATTTCATAACCGGGCATGTGATTCAAGAAAAAATAAAAATGACCTGACTGAAAAACACCTAATACACATAAATGTATTCATTATTAATAACAAAGTATAGACAAATACCAACCTACTTTCTTTAGGAGTCATGCTCAGGCATGTAGCCTTTAGTGTGGTGTAACTGTGGATAACACAATTTGCATCATAGCATAGTATAGTTTGGAGAAGTGACATGGTGTTCAAGGTGACTTTCATATTAATCTTACTACTGTATCATTTTTTTGAAAGTAACATCTTAGGCAATGCAATTAAAAGTACTGCTTGTTATGTGAGTAGCAGATGTTTTAGTTGAATTAACGATCACTGGAGGCATGCAGAATACTCAACTCAGAAGTCTGGTCAGTAGAGCTATAAAACTTTCACTATATCAATCACTAACTAAAAACTATATCAAACAAACTTTTAACTTTATTTAAGAAGCTAACATTAGTAACAATTATCAATTATTAATAAAATAATAATAATAATAACCATTTTTTTAAATTATTAAAAATCCAAGGATGGATGGGCACAACCCAAAACGGCTGCGGCATTCCCAGCTGAACTGCCACTGAGAGTTTCTGAAGGAAGTAGCTAGTACCACATAGTTCACCAGTTGCCAGAGACACATCTGCCTAGTGTCTGGACAGGTGGCATCATCCTATACAAAAGGTCTTCCAGCATTCCATGGCACTAAAATCAATTCGGTCATTTACCATTGGATCTGGAAAAGCCAGGAGGTTTCAATCTAGAGGGGACTTTAGCAGCTGACTAAGCAGGTGGATGATATCATTTAAAACAGTTTACTTAGAATGTTTGCCTACACTGAACTTGCAGCTCAGCCCATGAGTCCCAAGAGGAGACATTTGCACGAATATTTATAAGAGATAATGAACTGAATTGAAGGGTTTATCAGAACACTTTAAAGATGCTTTATCTTGAGAGAGGGCAATATATATTATATATACATATATGTCTGCAGTCTCACAGTTTCTCTCTCCCCCCCCCAAAAAAGCTAACGAGCTTAATACTGTCCCACTTACGAAACATCAGCGAACTTTCCGATTGTTTTTTTTTTAAAGTAACTGTAACTATAGCAACAGTCCACGCCTTCTGAGATTGGCCATGCTTTTGCTACCGCGTGCGCTCTGGATGGAGTTTGATGCTAGGAGTGTCTGGTGAATATGAAAGAGACTGCGATAGCAACGCTAGAAGAAGGTTAGGGGTTTCGTGGGGAGTTTGAAACTGCATACAAACTAGCTCTTGTGAGACTAGTGACTGTACAGCATTAGTGTTACTTTGGCTCTTGCTAATAATAGTAAAATTTTGTACCCTGAGCTTTCTTTATTATTTGGATAGGTGATGTAGCAAAGAGATTAGTAGTGTTTAGTTTTCTAGTTGCACTTACGTTTAATTATGTGTATAGTGTGTATGGTCTCATTTTATAGGACCACACACACAACATGAAATGTTTCTTAAAAATAGTAATTTAGATTGACACTAAGTGAAACCTATCTAGTCTATCCCACTGAAGTGATATTGAAGTGTAGTAGAGCTTAAGGATGCTAAACTTATTTCTAGTTTAAATGATCAGGTAAAAAAATTAAGATCACAGAAATATCTGATGATTTACTCCATATAGTGACTGAATTATTGACTAGCCAGTTAAACATTAAGCTGCTGTAAGTATGGAAGCCTGTATTGTAGTGTAGACTTCCAAGCGATTTTTATTTTATTTTGTGATTGCGTATTACATAGCTTGAAATATTCTTTAGGAATAGTGTTTACAATTTTTGATATAGATCACTTTTATTCTTCACAAGTTGTAGCCACTCACCTTCCTTTAGATGAATTGCACCTGTAGCATGTCTTCATTTGTGCAATATATAGCTGGCCTGATGGTGTACTAAATTATAGTGTGAATTGAAACCACATTTCTTGTTTCTCATCAACTATATTGGAAATTGCAATAATGTAGTTGACCTATAGGAAAAATATTGAAATGGTATATAACAACAAGTATGAGGTAGTAGGGGTGTGGTTAAAGCAGTGGGCTTGACCTGCATAATAAATTTTGAAGTGGCTGTATCACCCAGGAAGGTGCAGATGAGAAACAAGGTATTTTGTTTGTTTGGCCTAAAATAAACTAAGACTTCATTCCATAATGAGGAAGAGGTCTGTCTGCAAGTAATGTTTTATTATTATTTGTTTGGTACACTAATGTTTTTACACCTTCAATAGTTGCAGTGTGTGCATGCATTGTGTTACAGACAGAGTTCAGTCTCTGAGCTATATGATGTATGTGGTTGTATGTGGTTAGATGTGGTGGCTTGTACCTGGACTGAGCAGCTGTAATTTATTTTGTGAAGTTGACACTGTAACTACACTTTCTCCACTACATACACAATTCAATTCATTGAAGTGAGATGTGTCAGGAGGTGTACCCAGGTATGTATGTGATTTATTTGAGGCTATTTTTTACACACAAGTATGATCAACATGACCCACAAAGGTTTAAATTTCAGTCTGCTATCAAAATGCATTTAATTACAATGAATTATGGTCTAAGGACATAGAGGTGTGTGTAATGTATATAATAGGGTATGTGGGTTGTGTTGGTCTGCAAATGATGGTGATTAACCCTCAGCGCTCATGCGTGAGAGGGTTATAGTAGTCATTCTGTCTGTCCCAGCTGTACTACCATATGCTATTGGACAGTTGGACCAGATTTTGGGAAATAGAATTTATCATTATTTCTGAGGAGGTAGCATAGGGTAAGTGTGTGCACACACTCAGGCTAGAGACTACTTGTGAGCCCTATAAGTAAGACGTAAGCCTCAATTGGGAAGGTATGTGGTCCCTTTGTTTTAGTTTCGTGTAGTTATGTTTGAAGATTTTATGATCATGACCAGTGCATACTGATTACGTGACATCTGTGTGACCTTTGAGTTGCTATTATGTAGGGTGAGAGGAATAACAGGAGACACATTGTGTTTATATGGCCTTAAAATGAAATAGGTTGCTGGTTTTATTATAAGTCATTATAGATATGGTACAGGTGAAGGCTTGACTTGGTTATTGCATATGGCATCATATGCATCAGTTGCATGGTATTAGACTGTTCAGGATTGACTGTTGTCACATGGTAAAGGCACATGTATCAGTTCAGTGGTGTTGTGAGTGTTCTATTGAAAATCTTCTGTTAGACTTCCTAAGCCTTTTGCAGAGATTTGAGGCAGTGGTTTATGCTCCATTCATCTGTAATGTCCACCAGTGTTAATTTACTAATTTCTTGTCTGCTCACAAGCCTCAAGCATATGTGATGATAACCATTAGGCGTACCTGAGGTTCTGGTTGGCTTTGTGTTCCTGCATTTAGCTACTCCTTATGAAGATAACATTTACATCTACCAGTTTCATTGCTGGAGCAGTATTGATACTTGACTAGGAATAGCCAAATAAATTATTATTCTTGTTGCCTGAGAAATGATTTTGTAGAAGCTAGCTAGTGCATATAGTAGTGCTGAGGGTTCATGAGTAGGTGTTTCAGTTATATAATAGCTAGGTTGTTGTTTTTTTGATTTTTTTTTGTTTTTTTTTTAGTTTTTTAATTTTATTTATTTTGTTTTTTTGCTAAGCTCACCAATAGTTATTGAATATTTACTATTCGTGATGTAGGAGTCTAATTCAGTATGGATAATAAGCAACGAATTTCACGTCTCATTCTGTTGTCATGAGCTCCTCCTACTGGGTAAGAAGCTACTTACTGGCTTTATGGATGTGTATTTGTTGGCCAGATCTCTACATGAGTCATCAGTATATTTATCAAATTCTATAGAGGATTTTATCTAATGACCAGTTTAGTTTAAGCTGCAAGATTTAACTTAATCTTGCTGTCAATGTCATTCACCTACTATATCATAGTCCTGGTGATTATCCTTTACCTGCTAATTTTATTATTATGGATTCAAGTGACCTGTTAAACGTAGAGGTCGATTTTATAATTCAATGCTATTCTTCGTACGGGAAATCTGTAGCCTCGTATACCACATTCTGAACTCCTTTCGGAGGTCCGGGTATAAATGGAAGAATCCCAGGCATGCCCTTTTACCTCTAGCTCCTATTCAAATTAAAATAAAGTCAAGAGAACCCTCCATTATACGTAGCTCACTATCCTTTCAAGTCGATCCACACCATGTTTACAACAAGTGCCCTAACTAAACAACAGCTATATGTAATCATTTTTGCAAGTAATACTCAAGTCCATCTATCAATGCCATGTGTATGTACCAAAATATTTTTTGATTGAAGATGAACCCTCAGGATAGTATCTTGGAGAACTCTGACAGCACGCTGTATATCTTTTGCAGTTGAATTAGCTGCGTCAATGGCAAACAGTACTTTTTCATTTCTATTTAGATCCCGCCATTTGTTCTTGTTTTTTCCCTTGTTTTTTATTTTATTTCGTCTTCTAAGATGCTCATGACTTTGTTTCCAAGCTTTTGTGTGCGCTAAGTTGCTGTAATGCTACTAAAGGGGAGTCGGTGACAAAAACTGTCAGCGCCCATTTTCCACTTATCGCGAAATATGTCCCCGGCTACCCCCCTTTTATACGACACCTTCGTGTTTAAGAAACTAGTTCATAGTTGCAATATAGCTTGAGCTAGTATATTGTGGATCGTTTATTTACCTTATTTAGGCCAGATCTTTTGTTATTCCTGCAGTTATTTTCATTTTGTTCTGAGTTTTTCTAGACCCATTTGGGCTCCCCCACCCTGTAAAGCAAAAAAAAAATTTTTTTAAACTATTTCATTCGTAATAGTATGGCACATGAATTTCCCATTCCAAACTATATGGGAAAAATCGTTATTCAGTTGAAATCACACTGGGACAGTGGAATAGCATGTAACTGAGTGAAATAGCACATAAACTAAGTGGAAACTAAGTGAAATACCATGGTAGCTAAGTGAAATAGTGCGGGTGAGTGCGCACGCATGCAGCATTAATCTTGGAAACGTAGAGTTCAAGTTGTTTCTAGTTGGAGACAATGTCATTCTTTACCACAGAAGCTCTACCCGTATTAGACAGAATGTTTTTCAACAGATTAGAAGGGGCCGTAGGTTGAAAACGAAACAAAACAAAAACTGACCTGACCTACTATTAATGAGCGATAGCATGGGTAACCTGTGCTACTGGGGATCAATAGCACTCATAAAGCAATTGAAATAGCACTTGGCTTCACCTCATGCTATTTCAATCGCGTTACTCGTACAATTAATCCCGAACAGAACGGTTTCCCGTGCTATTACTCATACACATGACTCCCTCAATTTCCATTATGCCCCCTTCAAATTAGAATTTTATTGATTTGCTCAAAATATTTCCCTGATTGTAAAATGTTAGCTCAATGGTAGACATAGAGGTTGTGAATAGAAGTGATCTAGCTTTACATAAGTGTAGATGAAGGTCCCACATGGTCACAAGATGTGAATCATCCTCAGAACTCCTTCCTTATTTTTCTTATATTGTGTGCAATTTTTGCATTGGAAATAAGTATAGGTTACATCGTGAGGTAAAGGTAATTATGGGATTTACACAACCGAGAGCTGAAGGCCCGAGGATAGTGTAAGTTCCGTACGGACCGTACCGAGTGGTGCAGCTGACTGGTACCATGGCTTTAGGCCATAGGAAATGCAACCAATCATAAATTTAATTGGACCGTTTAAAGAAGCTCGGGGCAAAAATACGCTGCCTATGAGGTATACATGAAATATATTCACCGCATTTTGAGCAATTTGATTGGGAGGTTTGAACTTACTATGGTACAATATTATCTACATATATGCATAAGATTTTATTTTACGTTTTAAGAATTAGCTCACTTTTTACTGTGGGAGGTTCTTGTTGTGTTTGGTTTCAAACAGTAGCTAGTTGTATTTGTGTAGTACTCAACCTCCCCAAGTGTGTGAAAGAATATATATTTTTTGGGTTGAGTTAGCAGCCTCACTTTAAGAAATTGAGATTTTAAGATATAAAGTGTGAATTACTAATTTACTGAAAATTCAATGTGTTTCGCCACAACTTGGTATAGAAGTGAAATTTTGTCACTGATTGTAAGATATAATTGACTATTTAATATCTTTATGTGATGCAGAGATGACATGAGAATCATCAAGAGGTTGCTAAGGACATGAATACTCAGAAGGCAAGCACACAATACTTGTGTTAGAGGCTACACGCTTCAGTGATAGGGCTGTCTGAATGGTGTATGTGTGTGCATGTGTTGTGTAACATGGTCAAGGAGCACATCCTTGTAGCAAGAGTTTGTGTTTCATTAGTATGAATTCAGTGAGTAGTCAGCTTGACAAGTGTAGTGGTTGAAAGTATGAATGAGTGGTTAATGTAACATCTATTAACACTTCCATTCAAAGATGTGATGCTGAATTGAGCACTATTACCTCAGAGCAAGCAACTCTTTTTCCCTTCGCTCACTTGCGAATTATATACTCAAACTCATCTAACACCTTAGTCATCTCATTCTCGTTATACCCATCACAAATACCATTTAAAACACAACCCATATCACTCTGCTCATCTAATACAACATCCAACCTATACATCTCAAATCTCTCCTTATAAATCTTAAGACAGTTAAACGTGGACCACCTTACATGCCTCTCTGCACCCACCTTACCAATCCTATAATTAACCTCTCCCTTCCTCTCTAAAACTTTATATGGTCCCTCCCAGGAATCGGCTAGTTTACAAGTCATCCCTGGCACACGGTATAACACTAACTCACTAACTCACCCACCTTAAACACTCTTAACTTGGTTCCCCTATTTAAATACAGCATTATGGATTCACGTCCTTTCGCACTCTTAAGAGCCGCACAGTCTCTCATCCTCTCAAGTCTCTCTGCAATAGTAATCACCCAATCACAAACACCCAACTTCTCGTTCTCCCTTTCATATAACCCATGATACAGGGCATCTAACGGTGTCCTCGCATGGAAGCCATAAACTAAATCAAAGGGACTAAATCCCGAATCTGTGTGTGGCATCTGCCGCAACACAAACAGAACAAAACTGATTTGACCAACCCAGTCAACCCTATCACTCACACACTTTCCCAATATAGCTTTAAAGGTGCCATGCATCCGTTCAACGGCGCCATTACTCTCTGGATGATATGGAGACGTTCTCACCTTCTGGATTCCCAGCATTTCACACAACTGCCTAACTACCTTCCCACAGAACTGGCTCTCTTGATCACTCAGTATTCTCTCAGGTATTGAGGTCCTCGAGAAGATGGACCACAACCCTTCAACCATAGCCTTAGCCGTTATACTTCTCAGAGACACTGCTTCAGGCCACTTAGTGGCTAGACACATGTACGTCAGTAGGTATCTACACCCACCCTTACCTTAGGCAAAGGGCCTACAAGGTCGATCGCAACCAACTCGAAGGGCTCAGTAAACACTGGTCTCTCCACAGCTGGAGCACGTCTGGGCTTATGTTTACTTCTTCTCTGGCATACCACACAGCTAGTACAATGATCTACTATGTCTCTCGCCATTCCCGGCCAAACAAAATATCTCGCAATCATTGCATTCACCTTCTCCACCCCCAAGTGCCCATTTCTCTCGTGCCCTAACTCCAACACTCTGGCTCGGTAACTTCTAGGCAACACCAATACATCTCTGAATTGCTCCCAGGTGACATACATACACCTCACTAACATATTCTTCTTCCACTTAAATCCCCTCTCATTTCTTTTACCCAGTTCTCGCCAATCTTTCAAACTCTCATCTTTCAACAACTCATTCCTGAACTCCACCCCGTCTGACCCCTCCTTCACAGGGCCAATCTCACTGGCTAACTCACATAACCTAGCCTCCTCGCCACTCAATTGTAACAACTCCTCAAGGGGATTCCGACTCACTCACACTTTCACTAGCGCTTGATACTACACTTGCTTTCGCCTGGGGCTCGACTGGTTTCGGCATAGCCTCCACCTCATCCACCCCATGTCCCTCCCCCACCTTACTCACATCTTCAGGCATAATTAAGGGTTCGGGCTGGCTACTCGCTCCCTGCACCGTTTCCAGTACACTACCACTCCCACTCTCAGGAGTGACCACACTCCACAAGTTGTTCACACTTACATTCTCCTCACTCTTATCTAACTCCTCCTCCTTCCTGACCATACTCCTAGTCAGAACATTCATGTTCACATTCTCACCGGACACATAGTCCTGAATAGCACACTTATAGGCTTCAGACTCCTCCCCATTTGTCAACGAGAAAGGAACAATACACGACACTCCCGGCATCTCACTCTCGTCTATGATTGCCCTAACCGCTTTCCTATAACCTCCAATTATCAACTCGCTCATGAAGCTCTTACAGCTCTTCTCACTCCCACCATAACCTTTTACTAACACATCACTACATAGCACAACTTGCTCTGGCACTAATGCCTTGGGTACAGACCCCAACTCTGCCCCAGAATCGATCAAAACCTCAGTCTTAGTTCCATTGACTAACCCCATAGCCACATTTCCCAATTTTCCTGACTTGCTCTCGTTTATCAGAACCGACATCTTCCTCGGTACTCCCTCTTTCTTTACAGAAACCACACCCTTCTTGACTGTACACTCTGGACTCCTATGGCCTACCTTCCCACAATTATAGCAGGTAACAACCCTGGGCGCATAACCACTCCCACCGGGTCTCGCACTACTCTTCTTACATTCACTAGCCCTATGGCCCTTCTCGCCACAGTTAAAGCATGTGACGTAGCTACCGACTCCTCCACTACTCACTCTCTCTCCACTACTATTACTCCTTTCACCACTCACACTCCCAAAATCGCGCCCATAACCACTCTTAAATCCTCTATTGCTTTCAACAAAACTACCACCTAACGGTTTGAAATAATTTCCTTTCTGCCTCCCTGCCATCCAGTCTTCTAGAGCTTCCCTGTAATCTCCCCAATTCTTAACAACCCTATTCTCTAGGAACATCTTCTCATTCTGGTGGAGTACTCTTCTGGTCAACGCCATGGCAATGGCCAGAACTCCCTCCTCTAAGTTCTTGCACCCCTGACAAGTACCCTTTACAGTTCTTTGCATCCACTCGACAATACCACTCGCACTCATTCCCTTAAACGTCTCGTGGCATCGAATAGCTGATTGCCATAAGTGATGGCAGTTTCACCCGCCGCCTTCAACAACACTCCCTTCACCTCCGCATGCACTGACCCATCATCCCTTAACTGAGCCACCCTCACGCACAGTCGTTCAGGTAGCCTAGGATATAGCCTCTCCGCCCAAAACTTGTCCTCAATCTCACCCTCTCTCATTATTCTTTCAAATTTCTCTAAGTAAGCTCCCAGCTCACTCCCATCCTTATACACACCTAACCCCTTCAACTTCTCCTGCAATAATTCCTTCTTCTCCCTAGCCTTATCTTCCTCCTCTCTTCTAGTCTTCCTCCTATCTTCCTCATCTCTCCTCCTTCTATCATCTTCATCCCTACACCTATTATACGCCTCATCCCTTCGTTTCTGCCTATTTTCTTCCTCCCGTCTCAACCTCTCCTCCAAAGATCTTAAATCCGCATCCCTTTCCTTCTGTCTCTTAGCTTCATCCTCTTCCCTTTTCTTCTCTCTCGCAGCTTCCTCCTCCCTTTTCCTGTCCTCACCATCCTGCCTCCTCTTCTCGTCTCGCTCTCGCCACTTCTCATCTCTGTCTATCATCATCTTCATGAGACTAGCCAAATCAACTTCCTCAGACCTTCTAGCCATCTTCTTCCGCCCAGCTACCACCTTCCTCTGATCTACCGCCACCTCTTCCTCTACTTCTCCCACCTCACCTTCCTCTTCCGAGAGTACCTGTTCCGTGTACGACACGTCAGCAGGGCGCGTAGGGTAGGGGGACCTCCCAGAGGCAGTCGGCCTATGTGAGGGACGGTAGGGCTGATCGCCAGTCCCAACAGCTGGCAACCTTCTTGTGGCCGCCTTCTTCCTCTCTTCCACTTGTCCGGGCTCTGACATGAGTCGGTGACCCAGACGTCCGTCAAACTCCTACAGACAACAGCACACAAAGAATATAAAAATAAATGACACAACTGGAAGGCTATTACAATAGATAAATTACAAAAGTAACACAAGACCTCAATTTCACACTTCAGAAAAAAAGCACGCCACACTCAGTTCAAACTGTTCCGACAAGATATGGGGGTCCTTGTCTCGAGTTAATCCGTCGACCGAATGATCCTCTGCCGTGGCAAGGTCAAGTTGCTGGCCTCCTCAGTTGCTGGCCTCCTCTGCTGTAGCAAGAAGCGCCGGTTGTCTGCAGACGGTTGGGGTTTGGAATATCTTCCTCAGGTAGGTGGGGATATCTCCCTTGGCTCAGGGCGTCTCTTGATATGATTCGGAATGTCTTCCTTGCTGGTTCTGATCTTAGGCACATGTCTTCGCCGTGAGTTCTGGAACTGGGGGGAATGTCTTCGCCCGCAGATCCCACTGCTGCCACCAAAATGTGGGGGGCTCGCCCTGGGCTCCTTAAGTTTGATATAGAACAGACTGAAGTACACGAATGATTGTGGGCGGTTTCATATGAAATGTATGACTCCACCCACGGGAAATGAACACGTACACGAAACGTTCTCATGAATACACAACACGTGGCACTCAAAGACCATATGACCATAAAAGGAAACAAGTACGACTGCTCACAAACAACTCTACAGAACATGCCACAACACATCCATCCACAAGATTGTTGAATACATAAAATAATATCAATGTCCACACATATGTCTCTTTCTTTATCTTTCTCTATCTTCTCCTTTCTCAACTTCTCTGTCTTCTCCTTCCTGAATGTTGGCTTCCTTGCTTTGGGAGCCCACACCTTGTCTGTATTGAACTA
>WLWD01002841.1_pt1 | contig 69484 bp, 72 predicted proteins | sample 6712731 | NCBI WGS metagenome assembly WLWD01 (sample SAMN12718690, study PRJNA576275) | sponge metagenome | isolation source: marine sponge | host: Mycale hentscheli | place: New Zealand: South Island, Marlborough, Capsize Point | collected 2014-11-01 | reverse complement strand
AAAAAAAAAGGATACCAATTTTTCACCATAAAGTCCAAGCTTGCTTTGGTATTTGCACAACAATAACAATAACAGCAAACTCTAGAAGCATTTGTCATTTCACAAGTGAAGAAAATGCAAATTGAACTATTACGATCAGACAAACTAACTCATCAACACTTTCTACCCCAGCAGTTCATAACAAAGTAGCAAAACAGTCAACATGTACAACAACAACAACAACAACAACATTTTTACTGTCAGGATGCAAAGCTTCCCGACGAAGTCAGCCATGAGTACACACACATGCACGCACGCACGCGCACACACACACAAACTAAACACTCACTTTGAAGTTCTGGTTGGATATTCTGAGAGCATACTTCTGTGGCCCACTGACAGTCTCCTCCACCGCACACCCACCCAGCGGGATTACACCCTGGACAGATAACACACGTACGTATGTACGTATAAACACTTCATCATAACGACACACTAAATCACAACATTGATGCCTAAAATACTTTTACTTAATTTATTCAAGTAAAGGTACTCCTTGTGACTTAAATAACACACATACGACACAATAGCATAGAATGTTCTCTGTCCCAGTTAGAAACTACAGAGCTATAAGTCTATCAAGGAGCTCAAACTTCCAGCTGCATTAATACTGTAGTGCATGATCACATCGCCACTAAGACCACTGTGCATATAACTTGTGTAAAACGTTTTTCTTGCATCATCATAAAGAAGATTTGATGTTGGGACAACATTAGTCACAGTGAATATCATTGATACGCCAAAGTCTCTGGAATTTTAACAAACATACCACTCCCAAAATCTAAAGTTGAGACTGTCCACAGCTTTTATCACTTGGTCTACTTCAGCCAGCAACAACAATGGGACAACACAAGAAACACAATACAAACACCTCAATAGTTATAAATAGTTGCTTTATCTACTAAGCTCTCTCACCCTCTCTCCATACCCTTCTCTTGTTCCCTTCTTCTATCAACAACTAAGTAATGAAGGGGCTCTTGAATAAATTAGCCTGTCTGCCTTATGGGATATCCACATACGCAATTGACATTCTTGGCTTTAAAAATAATTATATTTAAAAAAAAGGCATACTGTAACTTATACACTGTAGCTAGAATACAGTTAAGAGAAGCCCTTGTCCCAATCTGACAGGATGGATAAGATAAGGGTTTTCACTACCTACCAAGACCACCTCTATCAACATGAATCCTCATGGTGTTCCAAACTTTCACTGTAAAAAAAAAAGTCCTTTTCCAAACTTTCACTGTAAAGAAGTCCTTTTTGAATATAGAGAAAGTTTCTATTACAAATACAGAATATTCCCAAACTTGCTTCGATGGTAAGCAATCTGATGACTTCTCTCTGTGTCCCTACTCCTTTCTATCGGCCATGTTGGACAACCTTCTATAAAACTATAAAGCACAAGTTAGGAGCATTCTTATTGACAAAGAAGTATGTTTACTCCCAAACACTTCAGAAACACATTTTAGTTCACACGTTTCGAATTCCATGAATGAACCAAGATACTGGTGCTTGATCAACAAATGTAAACATCACCGTATGGTATGCTAGGTCTATTTGTGGTGAAAGGCTTAAGTCAGATGCAAGTTGCCTGATATAATGCGGGACAAAATAATGGACTTTAAGAATAGATGTTGCCTTGAATTGTTGTATGATATTCCAAACGCTATCAGAAAGTGAGAGTAGTTGCTTTATAGTGTATTACAACAGGGATTAGTGAATGAAGTAACCATCTCTTGTATTGGCCTGGTCAGATTGAAACTCTGTGGGTTTCATAATAGTACAAGTGCTTGAGTTGGATTGAACATAACATTATTTTCAAACAGTTACTCCTTCCCAAACTATGGCACTATTATTAATGTGGCTCACACGATGTAATTTAAATATTATTTAGGGGAAAAAAATCACACATGCACAAAAACACACAAATACGAAATTGGCCTTTGATCTCTAATGCAAGTGAGACACCTTACCAACTCCGCCACTCCCCATTTCACATTAGTGACAATCCACCTGTAAATGTTAAACTACCGCCAACTTCAGTTTAATCGATTTCATTTAGCATGGTACAATATATGCAATAATATGTAAGATAGTCACTAACTTCAGTACACCAGTCCATAACTACATGCTGCTATTGGCTTGAAGAATTTTACAACATCACAGCCTGTGTAGTGAAAATTTCTTGTCAAGAAGATAAATCAACTATCCAGAATAAACCCCAATATCTGGAACAAATACCCCAATATCTGGAATAAATACCCCAAAACCTGGAATAAATACCCCAATATCTGGAATAAATACCCCAATATCTGGAATAAATACCCCAATATCTGGAATAAATACCCCAATATCTGGAATAAATACCCCAATATCTGGAATAAATACCCCAAAACCTGGAATAAATACCCCAAAACCTGGAATAAATACCCCAATATCTGGAACAAATACCCCAATATCTGGAATAAATACCCCAATATCTGGAATAAATACCCCAATATCTGGAATAAATACCCCAATATCTGGAATAAATACTCCAATATCTGGAAAAATACCCCAATATCTGGAATAAATACCCCAATATCTGGAATAAATACCCCAAAACCTGGAATAAATACCCCAATATCTGGAATAAATACCCCAATATCTGGAATAAATACCCCAAAACCTGGAATAAATACCCCAATATCTGGAATAAATACCCCAATATCTGGAACAAATACCCTAATATCTGGAATAAATACACCAATATCTGGAATAAATACCCCAATATCTGGAATAAATACACCAATATCTGGAATAAATACCCCAATATCTGGAATAAATACCCCAAAACCTGGAATAAATACCCCAATATCTGGAATAAATACCCCAATATCTGGAACAAATACCCTAATATCTGGAATAAATACCCCAAAACCTGGAATAAATACCCCAATATCTGGAATAAATACACCAATATCTGGAATAAATACCCCAATATCTGGAATAAAGACAACAAGATCTGGAATAAATACCCCAATATCTGGAAATAAATACCCCAATATTCGGAATAAATACCCAATATCTGGCGAAAAAATACCCCAATATCTGGAATTAAATACCCCACAAATCTGGAGTAAAAATACCCCAATTCTGGAATAAATACCCCAATATTGGAAAAATACCCCAATATCTGGGCATAAATACCCCCAAAACCTGAATAAAACCTACCCCAATATTCTGGCAATCTAAATACCCCCAAATATCTGTGAACAAATACCCTAATATCTGGAAAAATATTAAATACCACCCTGGAATAAATACCCAAATCTGGAATATAATCTGGAATAAATACCCCAATATCTGGAACAAATACCAATACCCCAATATCTGGAATAAATACACCCCAATATCTGGAATAAATACCACCCCAATCTGGAATAAATACCCCAATAAATCTGGAATAAATACCCCAATATCTGGAATAAATACCCCAAAACCTGGAATAAATACCCCAATATCTGGAATAAATACCCCAATATCTGGAATAAATACCCCAATATCTGGAATAAATACCCTAATATCTGGAATAAATACCCCCTGGAATATCTGGAATAAATACCCCAATATCTGGAATAAATACCCCAATATCTGGAATAAATAAATATCTGGAATAAATACCCTAATATCTGGAATAAATACCCCAAAACCTGGAATAAATACCCTAATATCTGGAATAAATACCCCAATATCTGGAATAAATACCCCCCTGGAATAAATACCCCAATATCTGGAATAAATACCCCAATATCTGGAATAAATACCCCAATATCTGGAATAAATACCCCAATATCTGGAACAAATACCCTAATATCTGGAATAAATACCCCAATATCTGGAATAAATACCCCAAAACCTGGAATAAATACCCCAATATCTGGAACAAATACCCTAATATCTGGAATAAATACCCCAATATCTGGAATAAATACCCCAATATCTGGAATAAATACCCTAATATCTGGAACAAATATCCCAATATCTGGAATAAATACCCCAATATCTGAAATAAATACCCCAATATCTGGAATAAATACCCCAATATCTGGAATAAATACCCCAATATCTGGAACAAATACCCTAATATCTGGAACAAATATCCCAATATCTGGAATAAATACACCAATATCTGGAATAAATACTCCAATATCTGGAATAAATATCCCGATATCTGGAATAAATATCCCAATATCGGGATTAATTCGAATGCAGCGGATATCCTAATTCACTAATTATTCAACAACTATGGTGTGTGCTTATCAAAGCAGTACAATGACATCACTATGGAGCAACTTATTCCACCACTACTGTAACCTGAACCAGCTGGTATATATATATAATATGTATAATATACATACACACACCTGTGATTTACTTACCTGAAAATAACAGAAAACAACAGAAAAAAACAACAAACAACAAAAAAATTGACGCTATGGGAACCATGTAACTATTACTACTTCAGAGAGTACATAAGTGAAGACTTCCACTTTTTAATCACCTCATTACCACCGACATTTAAAAAAATATCATTGTGGTAGCTTCATACCACTGATGATACACGCAGTCACTGACAGCTAATTCAAAATGTCTGACCCGACCCATCCCTCTCTTCCTTGCTTGGATGGCTTCTTCCTCCCTCTCTTTTACATGACTTATTCACTTTGTATAGACTTCTTCTTTTTTCACTGATTACTTGTTCATTCAAGTCTTAATTGTTTACTTAAACTGCAGAGCGGCTAGACTGAGAAGCCTAAGAACTCACTTCAGTGCATAATACAATACAGTTTGAAATCCTTTGTGAACACCACAGCAACTGCACTTGCACAGGACATTTCCTGACAGCTAGTTTTCTCAGGTTAACACAATGATCTCTACTCGCCCACACACACAAGAAAACATACCGCGCCTCCATCCATTGAAGCTACCAAAACCCAGCCTGTTACTATCTTCAGTTGACTGAATAGCAGACTACATAAACCGAAAAAATCACACAATAATCCTAATTTAAAAAAGACACACACAGGGCAGCAATGGAAGACAAAAGAACAGATGATTTCACACATCTAGTTTCCAGGGTCAAACCCTTCCTTGCCAGTGCACCAACACGATTAGACTAGAGAGACTTTAGAAGCCATTTCATTTCCTCACAAGACAGATCAAACATTAGAGCCTCTATAAAGGGAGGTTATAGAAAGTTGTCTCTTGTCTCATTGAGTAATCCCCTTGGTAAGGTACCATAGGATTGGTAGGTGGGTAGACGAGGTGGATGATGGCACGAGATTAAAATACCATCGGGTGAATGAATATCACCACTGCTACAAATTAATAATTAATAGCCTATTTTCGTTTAATTGTTTGAATAAGAGGGTGAAAAAGATGGGAGGTAGTTATAATTATTAGTTCAATGGTGTGAGAATAGTGTCACCTAGATCACCCAAAACGACTCCCAACATACTAATACCCTTTTGTTCATTCTTTAGCAATTTTGGCCACAATTTTGTGCACACCAAGCAGCTATTGGTGAGCACATATTATACCTTTGGATGTATGTTGAAGTGATGGGAATTCTCAAAGATTCTGCTTTCAGAGTCATTGTAATACAGCATGAACCCTTCTTTCACGATGAAAAACCTGCAGAAATATAAACATCGGCACTAATTTCATGCATTATGCTTGCTGCCTACTGCATGCACTGACGCGTTAAAGCGGCGCAGCAGTAGCGTTTTCAGCACGCCGCCACGCACACTAAAATCCAGGTACATAGCTATATCCCCACACGCTCACCTTCTTTGCCATCTACCGGATTTGTGCCCGAAAGGTTTTTTCATAAGCAGTCCGTAGTGTTGCACCTTTGTATCCCCAATATCGAACCCATCCACGTCGGCTGAATGCCTCTGAACTACAGGACTAGTGTCGGCAGCCATTGAAGTATCCAAAGTTAGCTCCACCGCGCCACCAAAGGGTCCAGATTTATTACCTCCAAGCGTGGCTCTGCACACCACTCTTTATCTAAGACAAACCCGAGGCACCTTTAATTAGATTCATAGCATTTGCTCTCGAGAGGGCGGGGCAGAAGTGCACAGGTCAGAGTACGAATTATCAACTGCTTTCTAGACTATACAAATTTTCCTCTAGGTATTTGGATGGGACAGGGTGACTGGGAAAAATTAACCAGAGGTATAAAACATTTTTAGTTAATATTTTTTTAGGATAGTATTGACAAGAGAGGATAGCCTGGATAAGTATATTTATAGTATTTTGTAGCTTGTTATGTATATGTATAAAGTGATTGACATTCAACTTGGTTATCTGATAGTCTGGAACAGCTAAATACCCAAATCTACCAGTACCACATGCACACATATAGTTTTGCTTGGCGGAACCTTCTACCATACATTTCATTTATTCCCCAAAATGTTATACTAATACTCTTTGATTAGTGTAGGTTTTGGACTTCTATAATCTATGAATGTTCAATGCGTGTACCTCCATAGTTGTGGCTGAAGCATATATTATTATTGTTGTTGTTATTATTATTATTATTATTATTATTATTATCATCATCATCATCATCATCATCATCATCATCGTCATCATCATTATTGAATGGACCACTTCTTGGTCTCATGCTAGCTGTCCGCCTTCCTCTGGGTCCCTCAGTTGTCCAGATAGCTGGTATTATTCCACATTGCATAACGAGGTACAATACACTCTGTCTCAGGATGTTGCACCGTTGTTAAATTAATTCTTGCTTTTATTATTTTTGATCAAAGTGCTTTGTATATTGATCTTAGCTGACCTGAATACAAGTAATTTTTTTTATTATATAAGAAATGTGTAAGAGTTTAAATTAAACGCCATCAACCTTATTTCGATTTGGGTTGTTTTCTTTATATAACTTAAAGTAATCAGCCTGTAAATAGTTGAAAGATTAAAATAATATTGTAATTTCTAGTCATATCAATGCTCATAATGGGACATTGTTTTATTTGAGTATTTTACTTATTATTATGATTATTTTTATTACTATTATTGTTGTTTTTGTTGTTGCTTTTGCATTTAATGTTGATCATTCTGCTACTGTTTTCCCCCTAAAACTTAGTTTGTTATTTGTCCTGCAGTCATAATGTCCAATAGTACCACACTGAGGCATGATAAGATAAATACAGCACAAGGTCATATTTTTTATGTAGTGGTAGCTTGATGTTGATCCAGTAGGGTGAGAGAAAGAATAGTAATGCACTTGAGATGTGGATTTACATTTGAACACTCCATGGGCATACATTTGTTATAGACTTGCAAACTAGCTCCGTGGTAAGTGGTAGTTGTTTGTTTGTTTGTTTGTTTGTTGTTTTCAGTGTTTGGGCCAATAAACGTAACTACCGTAGACTCGGCTTGTTAAGCCCCCCCCCCTCCCTCCCCCCCCCTGCTTATAGCTTCAAACGGTAAGGAAATGTTGGCACTTAATAAAAAGATGGGCATTTAATAATGAGTGGTACCCTAAAATATTGGGCTAAGTGCCCATTAGCAGTAGATGGACGCGTGGAGTGCTTAATAAAAAGTGCTAGAAACCGGGAAGAAAACAGATTCTTAACAAAACAACAACAACATGCTTAACATAGAAGGGGCGCTTAACAACCCGTGTCTATGGTACTGCTATATTGTATGGTATGGTAAGGAGTGGATAAGTTTCGACGTTTCACGACTTAATTATATATGCTAAACTCGACAGATTACATCTTCCAGATCTTAATTGTTTCCACACATGCACTACTGGATTGTTGGTGATAATTGAAGCCTCATGCAGTAGTGTTGTCTGGAAATTGGAGACTTTACTGCCAGAAAGAGCTCAGGTCCTCTTTTACTTTCAGTTAGTGCTGCTACTTCAACTTTGTGTATCTGTGTGTGTGTGTGTGTGTGTGTTCAGTCTCACGAGTGCAGTAAGGCAGGATAACGAATTAATTGGTAAGGATCAATTTTTATAGCTGAAACCTTTCTAAGGAGACTATCTATCACAGGCCATACCGGAGTGGAGAGATCAACTTCTAATTCAAAAAGAAATTAAAAGAGCTATATCTGTGTCTTCCTGTAGATTGAAAAATATTGAATAAAAAACCACAGGTATAAATTTGTGGACATGGAGTCTTTAGAATTAAGTACAATTCACTCTTGTGGTTGCAATCCCGCTAGTACTTGACACATGCTCACTGGCGAGTAGACAGGAACGCTACGTGTTTGCTCCCTAGGAATGTTTCTTTATTGCTCAGCCACATTAATTTTTATTGTCATAAAACAAATGTTTTAAGGTTCCATCCAAATAGTCCCAATACAGCAACCTGTCAGGTCTTTGTCAACACTGGACGTTTACATGTCCTTATTAAATACACTCACTGGGCTTCTTATAATACTATCTATCACCATAGCAACCTATTGTACACATAATTTACACGTTCACCCAGCTTATTTAAAAGTAAATACAATTGCTTTTCTTATATTTTTAAAAATTTAAAAAATATTTTTTTGTGAGTGTCTTGTTTTGTGTTCACATAGTATAAATCTAATTTGTTATAGTATTGAAGACAGGTAGGTAATGTCAAGTGGAGAGATCAACTATTTTGTTAGATGATCAAGGTACTGAGTACACTGAAAGATCATCACCATGTGATTTATTTACTTATAAATTCTCTCGAAGTAATGATGTTGTTATTTCTAACTATATATGTGATTAAATGGTTGGCGAGTAAAGTATATAGAGACAATTCAAGCCAATGGTACAATTTTAAGTACAATTTTGACTTACTAGAACTACAGGATTACCACATAAAATCGATTTTTAAAATTTTTTGTCGCAACGGTAGGTTTTCTCACAGCTGGTCGGTCACATAATATTATATATATAAAATACTTTTTGCACAAGCCAGCGTACAATATGGGGAGATTTTTCTATATTGTATGACAAGTGCAAATAAATTGTTTATTATACTTTTAATGTTTTTCCAAAGCAGTTCATGAACTGCTTCAAAACCTCATTGTTCAGAGGTAACTTTGCCATTCTTTAAAAAAAAAAAAAAAAAATTCAGTTTTGATTCCAAAACTACGCATGGTCATGTTGGAGTGTTTAATAAATACTGTTGCATATGGGAAAATACTAAACCCTCTTGTGATGCTGGAATACTCGAGCAAAATATCCAGTGTACATTTATCTGTGTGTTTGTTAGCTCATAGCACAATAACGAAAATAATATACTGAGACTTGAAATGAAAGTTACATTTATTTTGTGTGTTATTTGTATTGAAGCACACCACAATAGTTAGATAATTTCCTATGTCTAAAGTATTGAATGTGTATTGTTTAGCGGAGTCCTGTGTTTGTAGTTGCTGGAATGGTTGGTATTATTAGGCCACATATTGTTGGCCGAAATCATGTTCTAGTTGTGGTGATGAATCAGTTTGCGCCATCCATAACAGTTAGGAATTACCTTTGTTGGTACCTTTTGAGGATCTACAGTTGAAGGTGTTGACTTTAGTGTGGTGGAGCATCATCAAAGCTGTAAGCTGATCGTTACCGAAGGAAATGCCTTTGATGTGTGTGTGGGAAGACGTGCTCTTTTCAAATTTGGGAGTTATATAGGTTGATGATCACGCTGACTGAGATTAAGTGTGGCACTAGTAAAAAACCAGTGTTCGCTTTTGAATACTCATATCTCTTACTATAATGTATTTACTGTGAATTAAGGAATTTGTTCATGATAATTGAGTATGGGATACGGCAAGTGGGGTGATTATTAATTATTAATGAGTGGGTGGAGCTATAGCTATATTTAGTGACACATACAAAGGTTTGTTTTTGAGTTGCAAGTTTGCATTCACTACTGAAATTCTGCACAAAACGGTTTGTACTATACATGTAACCACACCTTCAATTACACCTCAATGGAAGGCGTGGCAAAGGAATAAGTTCTTTGACACAAATATCATTTTAATATTATTATTACTACTAAATACTTGTTGGTGGTATAACTACTTAACTATTCCGGTTAAAAAAAATCATCAAGTATTAATTTTATAGCAGGGGACTCGGCAATCTTTCCCCAACTCCAACCCCTCCCCCCTCCTATTTCATGTTTATGTGTGTCATAGATCACCTTATCTCCACCTCTCTCTACACTGGCATTGCTGTACTCACAAACAATTTGGAGCGTGTTTTCCTGTATGGGCAGCTCAAGGATTATGATGATCAGGTAAGGTGTCACTCAACAAGCATGCCATTCTGTAGGAGTTTAGTGCATTGAGAGGTGTGATGTGTTAGTGTTTGACTTTGTTTTAGGATTGGCCTGCTGTAGGTAACAGTTTCTCTGATAGCCCTACAAGTGAGTCTAATGAATACCATTAAGCTGTTTTTGTTTTTTGTTGTTTTTTTTGTGCAAATTTTATATTAGTATTATTATTACAGGTTTGGAATTAGATTTTGGAAGAAAAGTAAAATTTATTATTTTTAAATTAAGTCGGATAAGGTAAGAATATCGGTAAGATTTTTGTGAGAAACAAATAATTCATATTCTCCTTTCATAACAAACAATAGAAGCACATGATGTTAGATACCAATATGTATGTTGTTGTTTTAGCCTCTGTGCCACCAGTCGTGGGAAGCAGTACAACCTGATAGTCACCAAGTTCCCTCTGGGGTTCCTTGTCTGCATCAGCAAAGCACCAACCCTCATGAGCGCATCTCTAACTGTAGCTGAAAATTTCTCTTCCATGCTAGCATAATTCATTATAATTAGCTGAAGTCATTAAAAAATAATAGGAATAAAACAGAATGGTGACATATTTAACATGGATGCTGTGTTATCAAGTGATCCAGTGGTAATCGATTCTAAATTTAGAATTTTAGATCACCACCATCATATACAACACTACAAATGAATATAAAAATGTGACAGAAAAGTGTCCATATAATAAATGCTTTGCTACAAGATTGAAGTGGCAGGAACAGTATCAGGTGGTGCAGTTGTGGCGGTATCTGAATTGCTGTGGTTACCCAGTTTTGTAGTGAGAAGCACGACGAGTAGGATTATAGCTACTATCACTGCATTGGCCACCACAACTGGAATTATGTACCTCGAGTATCATCTGAAACAAGTAACACAGTTGCCATTAACAAACATACAGGTGCTACCAGTACACCTCTATTGAAAGATGAGGTTATCCTCTCTAAAGGTTTCACATCAGGTAAAGGTAAGCTAGTGGCGCGACAAGCCGTCAGAATATTGAAGCAATAACCAGGCCTTCTATGACACTCACTTGATTTCATCCCAGAGACACGACCACGAGTAATGCTCGGTCGTCTTACTCGAATGAACGGGAACAAAGGTTCTACTCCCTCCTTTAGAAGCTACCAACTCTTTAGTCTCATCAGCCTCGTCTACATCAATAGCTAGACTTTCTTCACCATCCATCAGTATAATATTGAGCTGCACTAGCTACCACGCCCACAACGTGCTTATTGCATAAGCTCGCGTAATTTAGCAAGTTGCAGTTGCAAATTTTCGCCAGGAATTTCATCATGGAATACAAAGATGTATATAGTCATAACCATAAACAAAAACAATATACAATAAAATGTGTGTGTGTATTCCGTCCAGAATTATGCATTATACCAGACTTCAACTGGCCCAACACCCATCCATCACTCGTCCACCTCATTGCACACAGGAGAACCACCAGGGGACGCCACATCATTGTCCTTCTGTGGAGATCCAGACACAGACCTAGATCGGGATCTGGAGCGAGACCTGGAACGAGATGGGCTGTCATCCTTATCAATGGCTGGCTTCTCTTCGCCATTGTTTTCTCTCTCACCAGACCTGCTTCGACTACGGCTCCTTGACCGAGATCTCTCTCTTGAATTCTCTCTGGACTCGGAGCGATCCCTAGAGCGAGACCTGTCTCTGGAACGGTCTCGAGATCTGCTCCTACTTCTGCTGTCTCTGGAACGGGATCTGGACCTGTCCCTACGATCTTTGGACCGGCTGCGACTTCTACCACGAGATCGAGATCTACTGCGACTAAAATGAACAACCAAAAAATGAATGAAGCAAAAAAACAACAACAAACAATCAAACAAAAACATTTATGAGTAACCTTCTCCGCCTGCCTCTGTAGTCTTCAACAAGACGCAGCTTTCTACCATTCAGCTCTGATCCGTCCAGTTTCTTCATAGCATTTTTCATGTCATCATAGTTTGCATACTCAACAACCCTAGAAGTATACATGAACCAGCAACAAACATTATTGAGAGATGCCCCACCAAAATTATCAATTTCAAATTTCTCTATTGGGAAAACAAAATACACAGTGAATAGTTAAGGCTAGCCTATTGTGTTTTCTCATGTGACTGGATGCCCAACAGGGCTTCAAGCTTTGTGCTACTGTGAGTTATGTAATACCATGCAAGAGGGGAAAGACTTTTTTTTTTGGGGGGGGGGGGGGCATGGGAACAATTGGTAGTTAACTGGATTTTAGTGCTTTTAAACACTTACCCATCTCCAACTCTTTGCTTGTGGGCATCAGCAAAAGTAATCTCACCAGCTGATCTCATGAAGTCTTTTAAATCCTACACAGTGCAAGACGAAAATGACACAAGAACATAAAAACACTTACACAAAAACGTTCAACGTATCCCCCTGCAAGGAGACTGACTGGTGGCATAGTTCCATCGTCTACAGACTGAGAGAAAGGTGCTAAGCGAATCAAAGTTTCCATGGAGAGCCACTACGTGATGCACAAACACTGCGAGGTACAGAGAGGCTGGCCAGTACACATAACCAGGATATCATCCGCTTTTAGGCACAGACACTAAGCCTGGAGGCTTTAGTAGACCACTCCATACTGAAGTGACTTTCAAACCCAAGGGTGTTGAAAGCTCTTTTCACATAACCAGAGAGACCCAATCCAGTCAGAGTATTGTGTGTGCACATGTTTCAAAAAAAATTATTTCTTTCCTCTTTTTTTTTTTTTTCACCCTCTCTCATGTAATCATTCGAGTGGAACCATCAAACCGGGCACCCTCAGAACCGAGAGAACACTTCCGTCTACCACCGCAGCTGACAACTACGCCAGTGCCACTCAGACTAGGACCTCAGAACGCTAGACAGAGAGACATCGAGTCATCTCGTGGGGCATTATAGTGGTAGCAATGCCTTTAGAAAAATAAAAAGCAAAAGAAACGGAACGAATTACAGCATTATATAGCAGATACCTATCAGCTAATACTATAGCCAACTGCATGTTATGGCACATAGTAAGCTAATAGAGGGACACAAATAGCAATTAACACCAACAAACTAAGGGATCAACCTAAAACTATCCCTCTCACCTGCCAACTGACGCGGCTGGAGATGTTTTCCACAACAATACGATAATCAGTTCTGGTGGGCGGGCCATATCTAAATAAAATATATAAACCAATCCACAACGTTATCATTTACTGATAGAAAATACAAATATATATAACCACAACAGAGAAGGGAAGGTTATTCCAAATAGCAGGAGGCCAAGCCCCACCAGGACTCTGAGTGAGTCAGACATATGACTCAAAGACCACACCCGATCGAGTGTATACCTATCCATCCACTTGCAGCAAAAAGCCAACACAACATTTTGTACGCCCAAGTGGAACACCCTGACCCCCCAAAAAGAGAACCACACTTTCCCAACTCTGTTGGCTGCTGAAATGGACATACCCTCTGTAGTTTCGGTCTCGGCCTCCACCACCACCACTGTACCTATCACCTCCTCCACCTCCTCCTCCTCCTCCTCCTCCTCCACCGCCGTAACGTCGACCATAGCCCGATGATGAACCTCGACTATGTTCAACTATAACCCTAAAAGAAAAACAACATTTATAAAAAATATTGGTGGCGTGTACTCAAAAAGTGATAAAACATGGAGTTTTAGCTTGTGGGAGGAAGATGATCGAAATGAAATCATAAATACTAAAATATTGGTGGCGTGTACTCAAAGAGTAATAAAACATGCAGTTTTAGCTTGTGGGAGGAAGATGATCGTGTGAATCTAGAAGAAAACGAAATGAAATCATAAATATTGAAAGAATTGGGAGGGTTTTTGATACTTTTCAATACGAATTACTAGTCCAACAATTCCAAGTGGTAATTGAGTGGTAGAAGGTTGAGGAAAACTAATTTGGACAGTCTTGTGTAGTCAAGTTATTCAAAATGTATTTTGAAGCTTATGCTGAACTTTCTCCGATAATATTATGTCTTTGATATGGTATGGACGCCAGACTTGTGAGCAGTACGTCAGCTGAGACTTTACTAAGGAGAGATAAAGTGGCTTTTTCAGGTGGGAGGGTGCTGAAATGGGGACAGTGCATCTCGCTAGGTGAAGAGAACGATAAGCTCTTTCAATATCTCTCTTTATGTGGCAAGACCATGACAAGTTTCTATTAACAGTTATCCCCAAGTCTCTGTTTGCTTACTGGTTTGATGCTGTCACTGCCTATACTATAAGGAGAAGTAGAAGAGGAGAGAGAAAAGTTCTTAAAGGAGCATTTAATTTAATTTTCCAACTCTGACACGAATAATAGAGAGCATCCCAGTCTTTTGGAAGTTGAGCATGAGAGCAGTTACAGTTGCTATTGAGGAGTTTGGTGTCATCCATAAATAGAACACAGTGAGGCTATATTATCGTTTATGTAGATAAGGAAAAGAAATGGGCCCAAATCGCTACCTTGTGATGCATACCATTGGTTTCGAACTACAGTGCTGTACTTCAAATCTCTAATGAGTTCAGTTTGGAGAATACCTTACTGATGAACTATTTCCAGTACAAACATAGATAGCTGCTAACCCCTAAATAATGCCCACCCTGGACACTTGCTTACCTTTCTCCAAGTAATTCTCTCCCATTTAGTTCGTACACAGCATCATCAGCATCCCTAGGGTCGTCAAACTCCTGCAGAATAGGAAATAGGTTATAAGGAAAAATTCTAAAGTGCTGCCTACCACAAAGCCAAATCCATTTTTTAGATTGATGTCCTTAATTCTTCCAAAACCACGAAAAAATCTTTCGACATCTTTTTCACGAGCGTTGTAGGTAAGCCTTCCAATGTATATTCTGCTCATCTTTGAAGCAACTCCACCCGCTACCCAATCAACGACTAAAATCAAATGGCGGCAGCAGCAACAGTGCTTTCGATTATCCGCATCACGTGTGCTATGTAGCGCGCACACACCCACCCCGCCCTCCCCCGCACACGCACGCGGCAATGCATGGTGTGCACGTACGTGTGAGCATGTGCCTGGCGTTTCGCGCTGCGCGTATAGCTAGCGTCTCTCTCATCAACAAACAACACAAACATAAAAACCCCAGTGTACAAGTCGTGTGTGTTCTCGTGATTGGTGGTCTTCAAATAGAATCCCTTCCATTGTTTTTAATTGCAACAACTATATCCACTTTGCTGCTGCTTGCCGCTGGCGTGCAGTCCTTTCTAAAGGGGCGCTGTCTTCCCTCAAATTTCTGGATATAGTGAAGGGGGAAGAAAATTAGCCATGTCATCAATAAGAACTGAAACAATAATTTTGGAAAAAGGAGATACAGGTGTGTTAATGTGTCCGAGCGTGTATTCATTGTTATTGCATCATCAATTTAATGAGAGTATTCTCAAAACTGAACATATGACATTTATTTCCTATGTACAACTAATTGTTTTGCATACTATACATTTTGAATGCTGTATAGCTCAATTAAGCAAATACATGCAATGCATAGACTTTTTTCAAGTTCCACTCCATTGCATACTCAAAGACATGAAGATGCAAGTGTTTCTGTTAATACTGTGCTCTGGGATAGCTAGTGACTTGTATATCTAAACTAGTGATGTGCTACAACACAAATGGCGAGCAAGCTGGTCTGACTGACTGAAATTCAAATTTGAATGGTAATGGTTATAATAAATTTCTTTGTTACTTGAATGTTTTGTTTAATTTATTGTGCTATTCTTTAGCAACGCACAACACTACATATATACACCTGATCACTGGATATACCAACACAAGACTTAAGCAATCAAATGTCTGAGTTGGGTAAGGGTAGTTAAACTAAAAGATTCTGCTTATCAAGCTGCCTTTCCTAAGTAATCTCCTTTGAAAATGCTCTATTATACCAGGGCTCTAGTAGATAAAGCATCGTACTGTATTCTCTTTGTGACTTGACTATTGGAAAATGGATTTTTAAGTAAGAACAAATCTGTTACACAAGGTGTATAGCTACGACAGATAGCATATTAACCAAAGTAACTTACCACCGCCACTACACAAGGTGTATAGCTACGACAGATAGCATATTAACCAAAGTAACTTACCACCGCCACTAATAGAATAGAAAATGAACTCCGTTAACTTTGAACACCTGTCCTCTTCTGTCTCCATAGTCTTTACTTTTTCTGGTTTTAATTCAAAGTCTTTTCTCCTAGATTTCTTTCGCCTGCGCTTATGTTTACGTTTGTAGATAGCCTCCGGGGGTGGACACACATTGACCTTTTTGAACTTTGCCATATATATATTCTATATAATATATTATATACAGGGTTTCATTAAGGATTTTTTTCTGGGGGGGGGGGGGGGGGTGGGCACACGTTTGTTGACCACGCTCACTTTGCTGAAACCACACCCATTTGATTAAAAATTGTCTCAGGTCTAGAATTAGTGACATCAATCTTGGAAGACTAATGCGTACTGCAATTGAAGCGTCCGAAGATTTTTTGGGTCTCTACATTGTTTCTTCAATAGATGCTTCTTCCCTTTTCTCAGTAGTAAGTTATGTTCTTACTAGGCTTAATTGTCATGGAGCAGGTTAAGGGGACAATGTTACGATGGTTGCAGCACTATGAGAAGGACCTCAATTAACTGAAGTGAACTTTCAGATATATACAAGCAACAAAATCACAGAATACCATTATAAATCATAACCACAGAATACCATTAAGTAGTAAAATATTAATTTATTTCATGAAATTCTGGGGGGGGGGGGAAGAATCCCAGGGCGCCCCTACCTATGTATGAAACCCTGATATATATGTGACCGTCTACAGGAAAACCGGGCACAACGCGGCGTGCGTAAATATCGAGAAAAGATCGATCGATTTCTTTAAAATGTATTGTTTCAAGCCGACGGAAGGGAACGGTTAGGTCTATTATAGTGGGAACGACTTAAGCTACGACGATAAAACTTGGAGAGCTCAATATCTGGACGCCGACAACTCTGTAAGTGCAAAAAAAAATTTTTTCGAAGGGGCTGCCGCGTTGTGCCCGGTTTTCCTGTAGACGGTCACATATATATATACACACACCACAATCTCAATTGAGACTCGTTAGTGAGAGTCTCAGTAAAACATGTACATCTAAATACAGTAAAACAAGGGTTATGTGAATGTTCCGAATACTCTTTTCTACTACTTGGTTTTCAAAAAGTGGACATTATTTCAGGAGTTGTTTTATTATTATTATTATTATTATTTTTATTTTTTTTTATTATTTTTTTTTTTGTATACTTTTTTTAATTTCAAAATCATTTTTGGCAGTGAATCCCCTCTTCCCATTATGAAAAATCTGCATTATTAATCACAGAGTGATATTGTAACATTTTTATGGCGCTAACCACACTGTATTCAAATTCCAGAATGTTGTATTTTTTTAAATATATTTTTTCCTCCTGTCCTTTTCCCATTTGTTCCAATTCTCCAGGTCTAGGGTTTAATATTCGCGGGGGTATCGACAATATTCATGTGGTGGGAGACTCGGGGATATTTGTGACAACGCTCAAGGCAAACGGAGCAGCAGCCAAAGACGGGAGGTTGCAACCTGGCGACAAGATTCTTGAGGTGAGAAATGAATGAGAGTCTAATTCTTGTGTGGATTGAGTAACTGTGAGTGCATGCCTAGAATCATCGCTGTGACCCTAATGCACGCACACATGTACACACACGAAGAAGTTAAAAAGTTCATGCAACACTCATGCTTTTGTCTTGCACTATTTTTCTTCTTAGAGCTTGCTCGCTATTTAATAGAGTTTTTCCCTCTGTGTGTACTTGTGTAGGAGGATAATTTTTAATGTACTCATTCTAATAGTAATTTGGTGAAAACCATCGACCTTTCCATGTGGTCATTCTTAAATTTGTTTTCTTGTGAAGTTTCTGATTGATGTTGTATCCACTGAAGATACATAGAGCATACCTTTCAGTTAACTGGACTCGATTGCTGTATTCAATAGAAATAAAAGAAGCTTGGAAAGTTTTCAAAATATTCAAGTTTTGCTGTATTAAAAGGATTTTGAATAGCTTCATCATAATGCATGTAGTTCTATTATCTTACACTTGTGTATCAGTAATTATGGCGGTGTGTATTCATGATCTGAGCAGAGTTGGTAAAGCGTCGTCATTTCCTGAATGGGAATAGCGTTGCACTACTCGCTCTATAGTAGACCAGAAAAAAAAAAAAGATGTCAAATTCAAACTGGCGACTGCCACGGTTGCAGTCAGGCACACTTTCCCCTTGGTCTTGCCCTGTCCATCCCACACTCTATTAAAACTTGAATTGGTGTCTATATCCATGAATGATTCATTTATTTGCTGAACTGAGTTGGGAGAGTACTCACCTATAATATAATAGCTAGCCATAATCCACCACTAATAATAGGTAGAAGAAAGGAGAACACAAAGGTAAAAAAAAAAAAAATTAAAAGCAGATGCGAAAAGGCTGACTGATGTAGCTACTTTAATGAAGAATTGAAAGAAAATACACAGAAAGGACAGAGATACTGAAGAGCATGAGAGATAGACAAACGAGATTTTTAAATATTCAAAGATATTGAAATTATAAATTGATTCATGCTAGCTTTTATACATTTGTTAAGGTGCATTGATTGTGTGTTGTGTAGATCAATGGTAATAATCTCCGTCAAGTACTTCATCATAAAGCTGTAGGCTACTTTCATGATGCAGGAGATACGGTGACCCTCCTGGTAGAGAGGGGGGCGGAGCAAAGAATTACTAATGTGAGTTACATTCTTAGTGCAGTATGACTAAACCTTTACTTGTATTTTACATGAACGCTTCATGTACCTGGTGGAACCAGTAGACAGTTAAGAGTCCAGGGAAATGATGAGGATGTCATACATACACTTGGTTGTTGTTGTTTTTTTGTTGTTGTTGTTGTTTTAACCATGGGACAGTGATTTACATAGGAGTGACTGACAGTTTGTTGATGAAATAAGCTTCCAGAAGAAATTACCGTATAATTTAGTATGTGTACTTGGTGATATTTACCTAATCATTTAGTTTACAGATATGAGAACATTACGTCTGTTCAACTGTGATGTCATTATTTCTGTGTGTCTAATATTGTGTGCTCCTGGATACTGATAGTCTATTAGATATAATTATTCTAATATGATTTCTAGTTGATCATTTGCAAAAAGATCCAGGGCTTATTGTTGTTGTAGTAGGTCAGTGGGCTGTGTAAAAAACAATCATTGTAATAATAACTGGCTTAATGTGAATACATATAGAAATTATTATTATTATTATTACTGCACATTTGAGCATGAAAGGTACCTCATCAGAGCATATTAATTGGCCAAACTTTTTAAGATTTAGTCACATAAGTTAATGATTTTTTTTTGTTATACAGGTGAATTGGAAGAACCTGTGTTAATTAATTGAATGTTTCTATTTTTATTGTAAGCAAATGAATATTTTTTTTAGTAATGTTTGAAACTTGAGCATTATTAGTCATGATGTTCTCTATCACTGACATTGTCTGGGACGGGCTGGTCTTTCCAACTTGGAAGTGCAAATGTTTTACTAAACCATCAATACACGCCGGACTGAAGTTCCAGCAGTCTCTGTACTTGTCTATAAATCCTCTGCATACTGAGCACTTCCATGGGAGACTACAATATAATTTGTCTTCTTTTGTGTGTGTGTTTGAACTTAATTTCTGTGTTGAATGCTTTATCCACTTTTCATTCATTGCAATTGCTACTACTAGCCACTTCAGTTGAAAGCCACTGGAGTCACTGTTGCTGCTGTTGATAATAATGCTGCCATCATCATTTTCTTTAATCAATATCATTTCACCACGTTTTGTTGCCTTCAGTGGTTTTTACAGTCACATTAGCCGCACTCTACTTTTTTCTTCTTCTTTCTAGAATACTGTTGACTATTTTATTGTATTTATTATTGTTTACCATACCTACTTACTTATGGTGTTCCTGATCTTTCTTTTGTGTGCGTGCATGGTGTGTGTGTGTGTGTGTGGTACAGAGTGCAGAACAGGCCTCTCCCCCTTCTCCAAAACTGAACCAGGGTCAGAGGAATTCAGTGAGTCTTGGATGTCTATTTTCTTTCCTAAGACTAGCTCTCAGTCATTATTGCTGGTGTAAACAGCTAATACTGCTATGGGACAAGTGTTTCTGTTGTGCCATTTACAGTGCTCAGACATAAAATTCTACTTAGTGTTGAATCATGGCTTTGCTTTGTTGATATGGCTTGCATGTAGGGTGTGTGTGGTACTATGGTATAAAATAGCTAAACCATAGGCTTCCCTTCAGGATCGAGACGATTGTCAGCAATAAATTCTCTCATACATTATTGCACATTATATACATATTTGTGTATATCTGCATGTTATATATGTATTACATAACATACATATATAACATACATAATATATATATATATACGTATATATTTATTGTATATATTGAAATGGTTATTTTAAATTATTAAATGATTTCCTTATGTAGTCCAGTTGCATATTATGTACTTCAGTTGGTATATTATTATTATTATTATTATTGTTATTATATATGTACTATAGGCTTTGATTCGCATTACTGAGAAGTCACATAGGCAAAGGCTCCTGTTCTGGATTCCAATCTCTATCATAGGGACATCAATTGCCTTGCTGTGGTTTTGGCATAGGCGAAGATCATAACTTCATCAATTAGAACAACTGCCTTCACTTCTGTTATCTTTTTGTTGTTGTTGTTGTTATTATTATTATTTTTCCTTTATTTCCTGTCGGATCTGATATGTGTTATTATATTTGGCTTCAGCATTTAATAGAGAAGTAAATAATTAGCAGGGATGGGTGATGGTATGCTTATTTTCAATAATCCGCCAGATATACCAAGGCGGGACATTTCCGGCCGGGTTAATTTAACGGGGCGGGTCGTCGGTCGTAGGGGTGGACCAGAAAAGGGAATTTTTTTGTACGGTCGAGTCGTGCCTTGTCGTGTTTGTGTCTGATCGATTTCTTTATCCGCTCAGGTTGGAGCTTTTGTTGGAGAACGTTCCAATCTGTTCTGAATTATGAGTAGCAGCAAAAGTAAGTATTAGAGGTCTGATTTCTAGTTCGGTGCGCATTAATTGATGTACCTTTATGTTTGGTTAGCCTTTGATTGGACTCAGTTCTTCAAAGACTCTGGCTTGGCGGTCCCCTTAGCTAAAAGGTAAGTGTGGCTTGTCGACAAGCTGGCGTTAATGGACTTTGACTACCTTAAGGAAGAAGACCAGTAATCTAGTGTATTATTTATTTTATTTTGAGGGTCTGACTAAGTACTGGAGTACACTGATTATAGGGATTGTATGTCCATTGCTTCAGATATGCATCACTGTTTGAGGATAATCGAATATCAAAAGACATGCTGCTAGATCTAAACAAGGTAATATAAATTGTGTGTACTACTGTCATATATCTAACATTAGTCTTTAAAATTTATGATCTTATTTATGGTACGTCATTAGTGATTTTAACGACACTGGCCCTCGTGACGTATGCTGCTTTGTACTCACTCCACACTTCCCTGAAATTTTAATCAATTTTTCCCATGATTTTTGTTATATATTTTTTATTTTGTTTCAGTGAAATTGAACTTCTAGTAGTAACTTACAAACATAACAGCAGTCTTTTAAGAAAATTAAAAGCTTGCTTTCGTTAGAAGCTAATAAGTTATTTTTTAATTTGATACATCACTCAGAGCTCAGGATAAGACGAACAGTGAACCTTTATTGGATATAGTCATGCCCCAGTATTTATTCTGTCGACTAGAATGCCATCTGAAATATATGTCTTGTGTTATTTAGGAGATATTGTCAGAGATAGGTATCACTGCCATGGGAGATGTTATCAACATCTTGAAGCACGCCAAGAAAGTCCACGTACAGGTAAGTGGTGGGGGGGAGGGGGGGGGGGGGAAGAGCAGTGTGAAATGTTTCTGGAAAGGAAACAGTAATGTGTGTGGGCTTTAGGTTGGATATCAGATAGGTGTGTGTGTGTGTGTGTTTGTAAGGGACTTGACTGTTTACCTCTGAAACTGGTGTTGACATTTTGAAACTAGCGGGCGGGTGGGCGAGACTATGTTGAATAAAGTAAAATCGGCAAGGCTTCATACAAGTTCTTGTGGCATTGGTTGGTTGTACAGGGAATTCCTGAAGTGACTTATTCAACTTCTGGAGCATACCGATATTTCCGGTTCATAATAAATAAGCATGGTGCTTATTCAATGCTATTCTCTATACGCTAAATCTGTGGCCTCGTTTACCACATTCTGAAATCATTCCGGAGGTCTGGGTATAAAAAGAAGACTCCCTGGCATGGCCTTTGACCTCTAGCTCATTCTATTCAAATTCCTAAGGATAGCTGTGCAATAAGTCGGGCTACGCCCTTTCGTATGCAAGCTCTACATTTAAGTCCCAGGGTGGAGAAATTTAAAACACAAATTAAGTCTAAAGACACTCTACTTTAATTATAGTCAGCGGATATAATAATAAATAACAGTAGGCTAAATATGTGTTAAATGTACTTCATAAGTTTGTTAGCTTTTTCACCTTTGTCCTCAAGTTTTTTTGTTCGTAGCTATCTTAATCCAGTATCAGTGTTCCGAGTCACGCCCATCATTGAAGTGTTAATTGTATATAAATTGCTGCTAATTGTATTGATTGATTGAGGATCCTGGAGAGGGCAGGGGGCCAGGCCACACCTTGAACCAAGTTTATTGAAAAACTATCATGTACAAGTGTACCAATACCAGTAATTTTGTTTATTGGACAACTGCATGCTAGTTAATGTTCTTCATTAAATAAATAAATACAGATGTCCAAATCATTCATATTTAAAATTTAGTTTTGACCTGAATATATTTGGGGCCCTCCCTGTCATATTCCCCCCCTCCCTCCCCCCTCCTCCCTTCCCCCTCCTCCCTTCCCCCCCCACGCCTGTACTTACCACAGTTGCACAATTGCAACTGATTCCATTGTTCTAGATAATTACATACAGAATTGTAGGAGCAATTCCTCATTATGATTTATTCCCTTTCTGTGGGATATGATTGTCTTGTGTATCAGGAGCAAAAGAGAAAAGAAAGAGACAGTCTGATATCTTCAACTGCTGCCAGCAGCTCCAGCAAACGCCTGTCCATGACTTCTCCGCATTCCACCACGTCATCAGCACACAAGATGCCAGTTGTGTCCACCACCAGCAGCATAGCATCCACCAGAAAGAAGGGTACTTACAATACGTACATTACTGGTTCCTGTTTGTTAAGACATGGCTGCTTACATATCAGTATCAGGTCTACTGAATAAACCACTGAAATGATTTCTCTCTCCCCTTTTTTTCTCTTTTTTTTTCTTCCCCCCTTTCTTTTCTTCCTCCCAGCTGTGAAGCGTGTAAAGAATGATTCAGAGGGTGGTCGAGACATGGAAGTTGCTTACATAGCTTATGTTGAGCCAACAGAGAAAGAAGTTCTACTAGAGCAGCATCCAATGTCAAGGTATGGTAGGAGGAGGAGGTTGGGGCAATACAAGGGCCAAGACTTGTGTGGATTCATCAGTGCTGGTTGTCATTGTGCGAGTGTAGATCAGCTGCAGCCTATGGAGTGATGGGCAACAGTGATTTGGACAGCAGGGACAGTTATAACGAGCAAGTGGTGAGGGAGATGTATGTGGTATGGGTTTTTTAGTGGATTTATCCAATTTATTTTCTTATCAAGGGTGTGGACGTAACAGAGAGTTATGCTATGACCAGATACGATGGTGGAGTTAAAATGGTGAGTGGAGCTAGGATGGATAGTTCCAGGGAGCATATTATGCAAACTCCCATAAATCCTACTCACTGTCATGGTGAGACTGTTGTATTGGGAAGCTATATATCAAGCTATAGTAATTCTACCATGTTTTGGAATTAAACCTTACAAGCCAGCTCACTTTTTTTTTTCATTTACGTACATGCCAAAGTATATCAGAAGTTTCATTATAATTTAATTTACCTCATTACTTTCCATTACATTACTTGTTTTTAGTTATTTATTTATTTTTTTTTTTTTTTACCTCAAGGTAAGAGGGAAGCTGTACTCAGACGATTTATTGGCAGAGGAAAAAAGAGCACAGACGTCCAATCAGCAGCAGGCGCGAGTAATCATGTTACCAGGAGAAGGGCGGGACATCTTTACCACCAAAGCCCTTCAGAAAGCTGCCAAAGTTTATGAGTCGGGTGGGGTGCAAGAAGGAGTGCTGAACACAGAAAAGAGCAGGCGGCTTTTGGAGTCTGCAGGTATGAGACGGTTAGGAACTTGTACTGTGGAACCTCTGATAATGAACTCCCTAACAAGCAAACACCTTTATTTAGTAAACATTCTGATTGCCCCCACCAGAAAATGTATTGCTTATCACCTCTTATAGCAAACAGTCTCTGGTTTGTAAACTGACAACCCCGGTCCTAAATTGTTCTCAGTTGACAGTAATTCTGACGTACAATTGTTAACTTTTTTTTTTTAACTTTAAATATTCTTTAAAATATGGATGTTGTGTATAAGCTACGTATATGTTTTGTTTTTGATACTTCAGTATAGAAACTTACTACCAGTGCATTGTGTGCCAGGTTTGATACCTGCCGATATAGATCCTGAACCGTCCTCTGTTTTCTCTCGTTTGGACCGAAAATCTCCGTCAACAACCACCTTACCAACCATATCGTACGCTAGCAGCCCCCCTGGAGTGACTGCACTGCCCCAGCAAACACATCGCAGGATAATTCAGCTCTCCAAATCCCCATCCACGAGGTCTGGTCTCTACTCAGACAGGTCCACTGATTTGGCTCCGTCTGTAAAGAAGAGGGTGATTGCCATTCAGAGTACATCAGATTCTACCACTGGGTCCCCTCCGAAACGCAAGGTAGTGTCCCAGCAAGCGACCAGATCCAAAACTCTTTACTCTGACAGCGTTGAAGATAACAATGTCTCAAGTAGCGTGCAGGCCGTGAAAAAGCGTGTCGTTGCCAATTCTCGAAAGACTTCTAATTCTGCAGCAGGTTTTCGTAAATTGCGAGAAAAACCATCACCGTTGGATAGTTACACTGTCACTGTCCGAGGCAAGATGGCCTCTGATGCACCTTCACCGAGCTTGTCCATGCGCCTGGGTCTAGCTAATAATAGAGAGGATAAAAGAGCGAGTTCTCAACCGGCTACATTTTCCCGTCTGGCACTGGGTGGCAGAGGCAAGACCAGGTCTCGCACAGGTGACTATTCCATGACACTATCCAAGTCGCGGTCTAAGTCAACACCGAAGCAGCATCCTGTTATGGTGTCTGAAATATCTCAGAGAACTGGAGTTTTTGGATATGAAGACATCAGCTCTGAACCAGAGCCTGTCAGACCTGCCACTAGAGAGAGAACGCACAGCCACTCCCAGACGATGGTGGCAGACGAGTATGAATACCAGTCCTTGAGACAGAGAGACATTCGCTCCAGGCTGGAGAAGAGAGAGAGGGAGAAAGCAGCTAGAAGGGGAGGACCCCTAGCAGGACGCTTGGGGACTCATGAAGTGTTCATGAGATTGGAATAGCCCCTGTTCATTTAGTTCAATATTTCATTCGGTGTACTTATGGTCATAATATAGCATTTTTGATTGAAAATAAATAAATGTATACGAATGAACAGATCTTGATGTGAAATTCAGTTTCAAAATAAAAATTAAAAAATTCTATATTTTACCATTAAAATTTAATGATCTTTTTCTTTTTTGATGAGTGTGGTTTCCGTGGATTGTTGCTCATGGCAGGTGATGGCACAGGGTTCTCAGCATCAACACTGGCATGTGTGTTGGTTAAAACCAATCCCATTCCACTGAGTTGATCTGCAAATGTAACAGGTTCTGATAGTAACAAGAGTTCTGTTTGAATGATGTACCTTCAGTAGAGGTGCGGTTTGTCTTCTCGGGGCAGTTGGCCTTCAGGTGTTCCACTGACCTGCACAATTTGCAACCTCCACCTACCACATTGCAATGACAAACGAGTTCTTATGGAATACTCAGGATGGGGCAGGGCAGAGGGAATTAATTTGAACTACAGTACAGCTAAAAAAGTGTCTTTGCATGTTTTACACCAATGCAGTTATGCTGTGAGTGAGCATAGAAGACACTATCCCGGGTGTAAGGTGTAAACCAATTATTATATGTATAAACATATGGATGTATGTATGTGTGGCATTTAACACGTGATAGGGAAATGTAAGTGATGATTGTTCAATTTGATGCCTTGCAAGGAAAATTTAGCCAGGAAAAATTCGACACTTAAGATCACTAAAAACCATACTCTGGTTTCTTCAACAAATTCAAATTGAGGAACTAGAAACTTTGCTAAGGCCCTGGTGTTCATGCTCATATTGAGGCCTTTTATTCCTCATAAATAAAGAATACGTATGTATTTTGAGAATGTGTCTGGAACTATACTAAATGAATTTAATATACTATTACTCCTATTATTGTATTGTTAGGCTAATTTTCTCGCCATGTGTTGAAGCACACCGTTAGTAACATTTTGACGTACATCCACAGTGACACCTCACACTCCTTAAGAGTATTAAATCTTTGAAATTTAAATTTAGGAAACAGCACCAGAGTACATATATTTTCTTACCATTGGGATAGAGGCCTCTGGGGTTATCTGGACACGACCTTGCCAAGTGGCCTACTTCTTTACAAATGAAACACTTGGCATAAGGGTATTCCCCTGTAATGAACATCACACACACACACACACACACATACAAATTCCAATACTATTCCCACCAAATGCAGATAGTACACACACTTTTTCCTAATTTTTACTAAAAAGTTCAAGAAATTTTTGTTTAACAAGGGAATCCAGAGAAATTTCAGACATTTTTTATGGGAGAATACAATGTGCAATGTAATTAAGAACTATTTGGCTACTGTCACTTTTTGAACATTCTACCTTTAGCTCATTTTTAAAAACTACCGTTTGTCCCACCCTCCTGACTCCCACCTGGGTCCACTGACACTTTACATTCTCTAGAGGAGTGCTCAGAAGATCCGCACTTGAAGCAGATGCCAGACACATCATCACCTGCTCCTCTTCTGTTGGGACATTCATCTACCTTGTGACCTGGCTGTCTACACTTGAAGCAAGTAACCTTAAAGGAAAAATAAGGATATAGTTTCCACTGCTATGGTAATTCAGAGATATTTCAAAATAATACTAATCTTTTATGTATTCAAAATGACTCAGCTATAACCAATTAGACACACAATACTAGCTATTTGAACAACCAAACTAAATCTAATTCGTGATTCCTCCCAATAACCAAATTTATAAAAGTAAAAGAAATGCAGGTGCAGTAATAAAACTAAACTTTATGCTAACGAGTCTTCTCACTACATCCTCATCATGCAGTCTTTCAAAAATCTTTGATGAAAATGAAGGTAATTTTTATGTCTCTATTGATAAGTAAGTCACTGCACATAACCATACATCTCAATGCAATAATAAAAGAAGGAAATCACAGATCATGTGAATAATATAATGAATACTCAAAACTTTATTAAATTCATTGCTCACATGACCAAACTGTTTACTGAGTTCTAGAAAACTAGACATGGCAAGATCTGCTCCAAGTGCATCATCCCAATCTTCATATCAGCAAGGAATCAGTACTTTTTTTCGATGCTTCAAAGAACCTGCTGCTGAACTGTTTACAAAACACTTGAAATCAAATCCTGGCCATTTTAAAAGCTTGCTATATCGTGGTATTAGTTATAAAATCCTTGGTAACAGACAAAAGGCACTAGCAGATTTCAGTGATGCTAGAAGAAATGGTAACCCATGTGAGCAACTTATTGTTGATGGCTATGTTAAGGTTTTTCAAGGCAATACTGAAGAAGGGATATCTCTTTTTAGAAAGGCCACAGTTCAATATCCAAAAGATCCCATAGGATGGCATTTTTATGGACTGATCAGCTGTACTTATCTAAACTCCTCAAGCCAAGATGTTGTAACTGCTCTTCAAAAATCTATTGAATTGGGCAATGAACAAGCAGGGTTAGATTATTATTTTCTTGGATTGATCATGCATTCATCCGGACAAACTAAACAAGCAGTTCATTATTTAAGGGAAGGACTAAAACTTTGCCCAACTCACACCAACAATTACATCCAGTTGGGTAAAGTTTTGCTGGAAGATGATCAGCAAGGTGAAGCCGAAATACTTCTACGGAAAGCTAAAGAATTAAATGATACGCTCATCGAAATAGATATTTTGCTCCATAAGGTGTCTTTATTGGAGAAACAAGATGATGCAAGTCCACAAAATGATGCTAGTCCACAAGATGATGCTAGTCCACAAGATGATGCTAGTCCACAAGATGATAAAAGTTCACAAGATGCCTACCAATCTTGGCATCATCATAGTCCATTTTCTAAAGAGTCTGAGACACAACAAGATCAAAGTTCGGAACATGATTATGAAAAAACACGATCACTGACATGGAAATGGATCAAGGAAAATAAAAAAGAAAAGGCCATGCATGGAAAGACTGTACTATATAAAATCAAAGATCCAGCTAAGGATGGTGACTATCTGTGGGTTTCCTTGGATACAGCCAAACATGCTGGCTCTGCGTTTAAGGTTTGGGAAGACAAGAGAAGTAAGATCGTCTTTAAAAGTTCTTATGATGAACATTTCAAGGAGATGAAACAAAAGCATGACTCTAATGAAGGAAGAGAAATCAAGAAATGTGACTTGGTCAAGAAATAGTCATGAACATACATACATACATACATTATTGTTGTGTTCTACAATATTGAGTTTGTTACACTACTTTTTGTTATGTCTGTTGGTTCATTGTGCTATCAAAACAACAACAAAAACAACAACAACAACAAAAAAAAAAAAACACAAATTATTTCCTAGCTGAACATTCCCAAGTAGAATAAAGAGATGAAAGGAGAGAACCAGTTAAAAAAACTATCACTTCTCATGATGGAAATGTTTTATTAGTTCGTTTATTCACTTCCTGTGGGTCAGTTGTATGGGTCAGTGGTACTCACTATTGTTAGCATTTATTTCAAATTTCTTACCGGAGAGCATAGTGTGAAGAAGTATAGCACATTTAGTCATTTGGTAAATTACAGGAATTTCAGTCATTAGATGGTTCTGCTATATTCCTAACTATAAGCCTCCAAAAATTAATTTAGTAAACTAAATCTACTCTTCGAACTGGAAATATAGCTCATAGACATAGGTCATAGGTTTGTATATTATGTCTCCATCTACCTACCACTCCCTTTCCTCCTCGTCCTCCATAACTCCAATGAAAAAATCTGCAACTCTTACAAACAACAATTAAAGATCCCATTTAGCAATTCCATTATTGAGGACTTAATTATAATATATTACATATTCTGACACCAATTTAAACCCACTTGCCTACTCTAACTCTACTATAGCACTAAGCTGACTAGCAGCAATTGTACCAATCTTTCTAAAGAAAACAGCTAATTTGTCATTTATATGTCTCTCAGGTCTAGCAACACTGGATTAATTTAATGGCCACAACCTACTCTTTGCTTCATTCTCCTCTTCCTCCTAGCCTCTGCATTCATCTTCCTCTTCATCTCATATTTGCTGGGAGTGAACTCAAGCGTTGAATTCTCCCCAAAACTGACAGATTTCCGCTTCTTTGGTTTGTTATTCTCAGATAGAGCTCTTTTACCCGATGCCGCCAACACAACATCTGATACTCCTGAATTATCCAAGCTAGCCTTCACTTGCTTCTTGCTCAGTTTATTTAATGGTTTTAACTTCAATTTACTCAAAACTTTTGAGCTTTTCTTCTTAACTTTTAATGTAGGTAAAGTAGAGTCGTCATCAGCTGCATCAAAAGAATGTAGAGTGTGAAAACATTTAATTTATGGGAAGACATGAGTAATGGCTTTAACAGCATCAATAATAAGTGACATAGATATTTTAGTGTGTGGGGGAGGGGCTCCATGGGTATGCATTTTGTGTTGTTGTTGTTGTTTTGCAAGTAGTTGGATAGCACTCAAGTGAAGTCTACGGATGTCTGATCATTAAAAAAAAATCGAAGGCAGAATCTTTATGCATCAGAGCTTACCTTCCTCTTTAAGACGACTATATTTTAAGTCCTTCCAGGGAGTAGCTCCAGGTAGAGTAGATTTTCTGTCACCTCTCCGTGCGTGTCTAGTCATAGCTATCTTGCTCCGAGTTCAAATCCACGTGGGCTGGGTCCAGCGCCAGAAAGCCCCGCCCACATTCACGGATATAGATTTGGCACGAATCGTCAAATCTAGAGGGAGAGAAAGAAAGATGCCCTGCTATACTGAAACTTGGGAGGACTTCTCTAAAGCTGCAGAAAAACTGATTCATTCTAATCCCTGGGAAGTAAGTGTAGTTTTCATGGCTTGAGAAAATAATGAAGTAATATTAACGGTATTTAAACAGACCCGCTTCGTTGTGAAGTACAGGCATTGTGATGCTTCTCTGGTGTTGAAGGTTACCGACAACACTCAGTGCGTGAAATACCGCACTGACCAGCTTCAGGACGTGAAAAAGCTAGAGAAACTGAATGGCGTTCTTATGAGAGTCATGGTTGCAAAAGAAAAGTCATGATGCATGTTCATATTAAAAGCGATCACATCTTTACAGCCCTTGTCTTACTATCAGCTCCTCATCATATTCTGGTTTAATTCTTTTTTATTGTAAAAAAGAAGTCTTTAAAAAGCAAAGTAATGATTGTAGTTACTAAAATATGGCTACACATATGTACAAAAAGGGTGAATGACGAACACCTGATGTTTGGAAAACTTTTGAGAAAATGTACATATACACAACACACTGCCGGGTTTTATTTCCTTTCGTATCACTGAGACTGTAGAGAAGGTAAAGATCGTTTAAATTCAGCCACGTTCTTATGGAAATCCATGATGAAATTATATTGCTATAGACACATAGTAAGATTACATGAGACTTAGGAGGGACATGAAGAAGTTTACCTTGACTGTTTGAATGGCCCTATGACCTTGTGATTGCCGAAGATATTCAATAGCTACCATACCAGGGAGATCTGGGTCCAGTAGCATGGCAAGCAGCACAAGAACCAAACATGACCTTCCATACCCATCTACACAACTGATAAAAATATAAAAATAAATAATGGTAGTCAGTGGAGGTAAACGAAGAGCAATTCTCTCACTGGATGGCTACTTTGTTTCCTTGCTGCAGAGACTTGTAGAAGTCGTCCAGAAGGTAGAGGCATGTTGCCATATCTGGCATTTGGTCACTGTCTAGCGGATGATGATGAACTGCAAATTCTCTTCTGCAGTATTCACTGATTAAACTTTCTGCCTTGGCTCTAAAAAAATCATAATTATATTACACTCGTTACAAAATCAAGGACATGGTATCTTCCTAACAATAGCTACTATTGACTTTGCCTCCAAATTTTATGGTAAACATTTTAATAAAAAAGTTCTACTTTGTTCCTAAAGTGTTAATTTTACCTTCTCAATTCAGCTTCAGTACAGGTTACAAACACGTGTGTAATATTAGCATTTCTCATAGTTTCTGCAATAAATAGTAGAAATAGATCATGGATCTTTATTTTGAATTACTAATTGGCATCTAAGAGTGTTACACTATACCTAAGTCTGCTATCATGCTTCTTCTGGCTCGACCCAATCGGTTTCCAGGCAGAGAGCAAACTGCTATTTCATGACCTTCTACTCTAGTCCTACAGCAACTCAAATTCCCAGGTCACTGAGTGCTTTACATAAATAGATTGCACTTACCACCTCAGCTCCAGTGGAGTTTGATCTGCAATCCCATCTTCTTCTTCATCTGAATCCCAAGATAGGTCATCGTCAGAAGCTGAAGGCGGCTGCATAAAAAAACAACCACACTTAATTCAAGCAGCCGTGACAGCCGCGGTGGTAGGACAGCTCCGCTATGGTACGGCGGCTCGGCTACAACCTCAATACCGCAGTATTAGCACAATTAAAAACTATAACTTACATACTGCACCATCCCTGCACTATTTTCCACGATTACCGGGGCCTGCTGGCGTTCACAACCAACCACTAGACCGTCCAAAATTTACCACGAGGTCCCTAGCAGTGGTGATGAATTAGAGAATCAAAAACGTGTCCATTCTATCTGCCCACCTACCTATTGGCCAGTTTGAAATTCGTAGTTGCCCCTTTTTAATTAAGCATAAAGATGTGGGTGTGGCTTCCTTCGGTGTGCGTCTATTGGAAACTTCCCCCTTGGCGTAAAGGAGGTGTTTTCCACGCATAGCGTATGCTGAAACCTTGATTGCCAGAAGTTTTTGTCGAGACTAAATAATGGTAATTTAGTGAGCTATTTCTTTCCTTTGTTCCTTCTTAATGTAGTTATATCTGTACAGCCACATACCATCCTCCTATTGCAGCCCACCAGAGGCCATGAATCAAGAACGTTTACTGACTACGAGACTGAGGTGGAGTGTTTTGAAGGTAAGATATATCTCTAACGTGGCTTAGCAATCCACCCATAAGACTCCAAAAGTGTTGTTGTTTTTTAAAGATAACAACATTTACACCTTGTGTTTATTTGCAGAACAGATCCTGTAATTGCAACTAAGTGATGTTAAAGCCTTTAGTATAGAAGTATGAAAAAATGTTGGTTTTTTTGCATGAGAATTATAATATAGCTAATGGATTTAATACAGCTTTATCCATCATGACTAAGGGTGACTCAACACAGCTATACAAACAAATAATGACAAGGTTTTTGACCACATCTGATATCCTTTGAATTGCTTAAAATTTGTCAGTTTAATTTACAACCTCTCCACTTCATCAAACAGGTAAAAATGCCATTGAGCGTGGCTCTATAAATGTGGAATTTTGTTTTAGGCCACACTACTTGTAGTATTATCAGTCCTTTGTGCTGCAGTAGATAACTTTTGTATTTGATGTGCAGGTATTTGCAAGATCTATGAAGAATACTTGCGGCAGATGAATCCTCATACGCCGTCCATCACTTATGACATCAGTGAACTCTTTAAATTTATCGACACCATTTACGATATGAGCTGCATGGTGTAAGTTGTTTCAGTAATTAATTTACTGCCCCTTTTTAATTGATAGTTTACATTCTGCTTCTGTGAGATATTACTTTGGGAATGGGCTAATTTCCTCGGTGGGATGGGGACTGGAGTCCCTCTGATTGGAAATTTTGTAAAAATATATTATTTTGATTTCCTCTTGGGACACCTTACAAAATATTGAACTCTTTCACTTTTGGCAAAGTTCTGTTTATACTTAATACCTACTTACTGAAGAGTATGTGTCGATCTACGGGCTTTGAAAGGTGTAAAATATGATTAATGCAAGATAAATTAACTAGCACAAATCACGTCAAGTTAGTGGGGGAAAAAATTGTGAACAAGGGGTAAATCTTGGAAAATGTTTCTGGAGTTGCTCACATGCTTTTTGAAAGGGGTGTGCAGACTGCCAGTTTTTATAATTCCTCTGGTACTTCACAATTTTGTATTACCTCGTTAGGTGAGAGGAGTGTAATCAATGGAATCTGTTAAAGTAATTAGTAAAAGTAGAAAAGCTTATTTGCATTTGGAATAAGTGGCTCACATAGAATGCATTGATCATCTCATATCTTGGTTTCTCAATAGTCTTACTTATAGAGTTTGAATAGAGACTGGTATATGACATGGAAATTATTTTCCAGTTACATCATTGTGGTAATCGGCCACTGAAAAACTGCCTAATGCTGACCATATTAGATCATACTTATATGAAATACCTCAATTTTATTTTACGTGGTCACTTTAAAGCAACATTTATGATTCCAATTTGAAATGTGGTAAACCTGGTATTTATAATCTCCGTATGATTTATATTTACCTAGTCACCAGTTGTCAAACAACACTTACGTCCCACACAACAAAGACTGGCTAAAAGAAAAGATTTACGCGATGTTGAAGAAGCAAGCTAACCGATGAGCCTCCTGTTTTCCTATCTTCTTCACTAGACACACTTGCACCAGGACTCACTTCAAAATGACATTTCAATGCCAAGTTTGTTATCTTATGTTACATATTTATGTATTATAATATACTGACTGTCATTACTGTATTGAATAAACGGCACATCATCACAAAATCCATTTCATGCAATTCCCGTTTTACATTCTTCAATTTGTTATTATATAATTTTGTTGTAATTTTTGTCATCTATAACTACAGTGGTTTTGTTACGGGAGAGCTGTATAATTTGGGCATGGTTCCCGTGTTTCTTCTGACGATGCCCTTGTGGGTGGGGCTGCTGACTGGAGTCCCTCCGCTGACAAGGGCGGACCCAGTTTTCATTGCCTTCTTGATTTTCTGTTCTCGTAGCTGGTACCCAACTAGATGTAAGAGACCTCTAAGGATGGACTTGATGCTGTTCAGAGTGAGGTTGAAGGCCCAGCTTATTTGGACCCGCTGGAAGTCAAGGGATACCAGTACGTATCGGGAAGTGACAAGGTATCGCCAGAGAATATAAAAAGGCTTGAACAGTACATTGGAAATGGAGAATATAGTCCACCCGACTGTTCGAAATAGTGTTGCTCCGAGATTATAGCAGGCACCGATCATGTTCCACAGGCCTGAGTTGTGTAGGAGATTGTTAATGACTCGAACAAGTGGACCTAAAGCTGCTTTAAGTGCACCCAGAGCAGCTTTTAGCGGACCAAATACACTCCTGAGACGCAAAAGAAGATTTAAAACTGGGGTAAACAGTATTGTCCTGAGGACGTTGAGTGGGCTGAGATAGGTGTGCCAGAGGTCTGTGAATACCTTGAATGCCCAATCAAACAGCTCCACCAGGAATGACAGATAAAACCTGAGCATGTCTATGAAAGGTCCGACTAAGTATCGAAAGACGTTCACATGCCTGTACAACTGCCACATGGCCCAAATGACAGTGAAAACAGAGTATATGAAGATAAAGAACTGCAGCCATCTTCTGACTCTCTTGGAGTACATCATCACTGGTATATAGGATACCCAGTACGGCAGCCATTCTACAAAGGTCAGGTTAGGAGTGCCCGTGTCTTGTTGCTCCTTCCGTTGCTCTGATAGTTCTGGTTCCATGCTGTTGTTAGCTGACTTTGGTCTCACGTATGATGGATCTATACTTGAATCAGCTGAGTAGTTACATTTTAGGAATAGAAGAATGTCTCTCAGTGGACCACTTTCGTGCACGGATGCAGTCATTTTTACTAGTTCAATGTCCAATTTCTGCTCCTCTACATTAGAGGGGGGTGTCCCATCACTCAGTAGGGTACTAGATTGCTTTACTCTGTATCCTATTTTACTGTCTGTTTCCACGATAAGTCTTGCAACCATGCTCTCTAGAGAGCCTGGGACCACGTTGACGAGAGAGAGGTCTACAGCTGAAACACTGTGGATGGTAAACGAGGCTGGTACGCCATCTCCAGTTCCTCTGACGTTAGTGCTAACTATTAGGTTGGAAGATTCCAGCTCGAACAGCAATTCGATATCATCCAATTCTGACGATACGTACTTCCAATTGCCTATCTGAACCGTTTCTAATGGAACTCTCATGGGGAAGACGTCATAAGCTGTTGTATACTCCATTTCGCTCGTATTCCCTACGCTAATGGCTCGGCTGAGGGCTCCTCTCCACGACACACTAGAGCGGTAAGGCGGAATTAAGAGATTTTCTGCCATTATAATATTCACGATATCACAGTTTATTCAGCTGGATGCTGCAAAAATGACACGAAACAATGGGGGCGTTGTTAGTTGTTGTTTTTGTTTACGTGCGACAGTGAGCGTTAATTAAAGGTGTTTGCTGCGCTGCTATTGGAATGTCATCACCTTCTGCAGAATTTTACCTGAAGAAACATCATTTGTCATCCTACGTTGAAGATGCCGTCACACTGTTACTGGAGAAAAAAGAGGAAGATCCTAAATTCAAGCCTTACGATATTTTGGCCGAGTACTTCGAGTCCGTGAAAAAGGGCACCCACATTTGTTTTAGGGAGTATAACTTTGTTTCCATGACGCCGCACAATAGGGCTTCGTTCATCAAGTGCTTCTGGAACGCCTACTCTGAAGTGGCAGTGCAGGTAGGTGCAATGAAAGTGCTGGAGTACCTGTCCTTGATAAGACTCCTCTGCTTCAATTTCCCATCTGACATCATATTGAGAGTTGGAAGAGTTATATTTAGCTTTGATGTGACAGATAACAAGACTAAATTCCCAGATTTCTTGTACACGTTTCAAACTGTCTTCTACTATGAAAAGTTCCTGTTGAATTGCGAGCACATTTGCATGGAAATAGCCAACGGACAGACACCAGTGGATGCCCTAAACTCCAAAGAAATGGTCGTAGCCTTACCTAGTGCTGATCAAATTGCACCAGAGCCTCCCAGTCTGGGATATTCTGTGCATTCGAAGGTCTCTGTAGTGTACAACGAGACAGAAGTTCAAGTGGATAGGCAGTTGTTTGTCAAGGCCGTCAAGGGAATCTGTAGGAAGTACGAGAAAGAACCTTGGGACGCATGTCTCAGTGTGGATGTGTTGCTGGAAGTCATTGAGGAAATGAAGACAGTCACTTTTTATAACTTTGTCCTAGCGCTCTCCAGAAGCGAAAGTGTTAATCAAGAAATTGGGATTCTCCCCGACAGAACAGTGCTGATGGAGACTAGCAGTGAAAATGTTTGTAAATCTACTGAATCATGAAAGAAGAAAGTACTAAATGGCACCAAAATAATCTCTTAAATTACCTCATTTTCCAGTTATGCAAGTTCGTTTTAATTTTTTACTTTCTTTAAAATGTAATTGATTATTCTCATTGCGTCAATTTTAGCTATACTACTTTGCACATCATATTTGTGTTGAACTTGAAGTATGTATGTGATGTCTGATTTACTATGATGCAAGTTGTCAGGAAACATAGGAATATATTATCTCGGGGTTCTATTAGTGGGAGGGGGGTCAGGGAGAAGTTTCTCCCCCCTAAACTTCCCAGCTCCCACCTCTCCCCAATATTTGCATGCTATGTGCAGTATACCATTAGGCTGATCCCAAATGGCTACTTTTAGCTCTCACTTATTTAACAAGAAATATCATTTTCTTGGCCAACCCCCTCCCCCCAACAAATTTTTCTTGATAGACCCTGATCATCAAGTTGTGGAACTTTTTAAGAGAATTTATGCGGTAAAATGGATACCAACTTGGGGTTGAGAATTGAAATATTTGTATAGGCTATGTAGCTATCAGTGGACCATATCTTCAATGTTAGAACTGAATGACTCCCAAGAGCCGCAACTCGTGTACAGAGATATAAATTCAACATTACATAAAACTTATATCAATGCAGAGAACATGGCCAAACTTATCTTTTCAGTTGCACTGTGAGTTCCACATTCAAACAAACAGTATATCTTAGTGAAGTATTGTCCATGAGCCAGACTGGAATGGCCTGAGGGGCCATCCCAGAGTAGGTAGTCACCTTTCCAAGTGTGTCCACCATCCACCGAATGGAAGAGAACAAGTGAACTAGGTCCAGGAGAAGTGGCTACTGTGATGTAGAGATGAGTGTCTTTATACACTCCAGTGTAGGGGATGCCCAAGATAGATGCTCCACTGTCAAAGTGAGCGGAGGAGAGAGAGGTAGGATTGGTCAAGTTAAACCAAGAACCTCCAGAATTGTTGCTGTATGCTAGGTACAGGGAAGATCGACCCTGTGCCACTACTAAGAGGTCATCAGTGTGGTTGTAGAAGGCAGCTATCTGGTTGTCTGTACTCCACACATTGTCAGAGATGGAGGAGGAGCGATGCCATGTTTGTCCGCTGTCGTCAGAGTAAATGGAATACGAGTGCTGGCCTTGGAGACCTGGATTAGCACAAGTATACTAAATAGAACTAGAGCTGAACAAGCTCTTGCTGGCATATTATAGTAGTGGAAAATTGTGTATATATGTGATACACGCTTATTATACTAGTGGCAAATAGTGTTTATATGATACAAGCTTATTATAATAGTGGCAAATAGTGTATATATGATACAAGCTTATTATAATAGTGGCAAATAGTGTATATATGATACAAGCTTATTATAATAGTGGCAAATAGTGTTTATATGATACAAGCTTATTATAATAGCGGCAAATAGTGTATATATGATACAAGCTTATTATAATAGCGGCAAATAGTGTATATATGATACACGCTCATTATAATAGTGGCAAATAGTGTTTTTGTGATATGCACACATTTACTAAATGAGCTAGCTGAACAAGTTTTGTTAGCTTTGTTATAATATGGCAAAATCTAATTTGATGTTTTCTTTCTAAGATAATGTTATGCACCTCTGGAGGTCACACATGCAATTTGCTAGCTAGCTGAAATTTAAGAGCTTGCCTTGTATCAGTCTTCCTGATGGAAGCTGAATTCCCCCTGGATAGCCAGGGGCAATGTGATCTCCTGACCAAGGGGAGGTAGTGATCATGGAGGTGATGTTTCTTGCAGAAGTCCAAGTGATGCCCTCATTAGAACTTTGCAGCAGCAGGATAGAGTCTGAACCCATGGCAACTAGCAGCAACACTTTATCATCGGTGACATCATTGATAGGTGCTGGATGTCCTATACAAATCAATTTAGCTTGCTGTGTTACTTCTATCAAAACAAACAAACTAAATGAAAAACAAAACAAAAACAAACTCAAACTGATTTGTTTACAAAGCTTCTGTGAACCACTATACATTATCTCGTGTACATATCCGCACTTTGATATCAACTTAACTAGAAACTCATTCTCTCTTCCTTACTCTTTACTCCATATAATGCCTATAGATTCTTACCAACTGCATCATCTGGTAAGCTAGATATCACTATGCTAGCATCAGACCAAGTGATGCCACCATCTCTACTCCTTTTGACTACCACAGACACACCACCTTGCCAGCACCCTGCATCCTCTTGCATTGACCTCTCTGCAAAGGCCAGCAGAGTCATTCCCTGGGAGGTCAGCAATAGAGCAGGTCTCCTGTGGCAGTAATGGCTCAGTTGGGCTGATGGGAAAACATCTTGCAGGACTAAGTCTGGTGGCGGTGGCAAGGGACTTGCCAAGGTACTCAGTAGCAACAGAAGAAAATTAGTGCACTGTGCCATCAAGTAAGTCGTGGTGATCATTGTTAGCTATAACAGAAGTCTATATTTGTGTATTTGTATTGTAGTCCATAGTAAAACAAAGACAGTTACATATGGTAAGGTATTGCTATAAGTCTGCAATTGTTCTGGAAGCTGTTCTTTCTTTTGTGTGGTTGAATGCTGACAATTGCAAAACAATTTTGTATTACGTTGTTTTATGAACAAGGCAATGTTTGCTATTATCAACTGCATTGCATTTTGGTTCCACTGTTTATAAGTAACACAAATAGACATTCTTATGTGAGGTCACCGTGGCTTCTTCATCTCCACAAGTAATTACTTCTCTCCTGACTAATTATAGCATTCAAAGTGGCTGGATTGAAAATAATACTTTTAAATAACTGTAAGATGATAATGAATCATAAAAATATGGAGAAGAAATGTATAAAATATTCTTAATAAAAATGTAGAAAATAATATAACTGCAAATGACCTATGACTGTTCATTCCGTGAATGGAATGGTCGCCAGATGATATGCTGAGGTGATAGTCACAGCTAGGATTGTTTAAGCTTTCTAGACTCGTCGTCCTCCTCCTCCTCCTCCCCCCATAGAGTGTTGTAAGAGTTTTCCAAGTTAGACATTCCTTCCTTATCCTTCTTATCTTGCTAAAAACAAACAAACAGACAATAACAAAAAACAACAACAACAAATATATAGAAAACGTGTCACGATGCCTGTATAGTATCCTGGCCGTCAGACTCACCTCTCTCCTTTTTTGAGACTCTTCTGCATCAGTTAGAACGGTCAGTTTAATTACCTGCAACAAAAGCAAGTCTAAGGATTATATCATTCCACACTCTTCTTCTATTCACTGCTACCATTTAATTCTTTCTATGCTTCAGCCAAACTGACCAACCTTGATATCTCTCTTTTTCTTGTTTTCCTTTGGGACAGCTACTTCTGAAGAGACTTCCCCATTGTTACTGCTGCCACTGGCTGATACCTTGCCACTACCATCTTCTTCTTCGTCCTCTTCAATCTCCAATGACGTGACATCAAGTTTTATTGCAAGTCCTTGTGACATAAGGACAGATACACACACAATAAATAAATTAAATCAGTGGGACGAGTGATAGAGTCATAAATCTTAATATAAATCCGCATCCCCCAATATTATAAATATATACATGTATGCATGCGTGTGTGTGTTGTTTGGTGTAGTGGTTTTGGGGCATGAGCTCCCAAGTTCAAGCTCCCCCCCCCCCGCTCAGGCAACTTTCCATCTGGTTTTTTCTTCCTCTGCCTCCCACCAGCCCCACCAGTCCACCCAGCTGTGATTGGGTACCTGGCATTTGTTGGGATACAGATTCAAAACCTTTTCTCATGAAACAGCAATGGTCAGGTGGGACTTCGGGTTCCCACACCACTTGCTGTGAGGAAAAGTCTGTTCTCCTGCGAGTTCTTAGCCCGGCTCGCAGTGCCTGCTTAGTGCACAGGCATCCTGGCTCTGCCAGGTGCATGTGACCCATTACCGGTAGCAAGAGAATTTTTTTTTTGTGTGTATGAATAACAAACATATTAACATTTACATCCTCACTAATACTTCTATTTGAGGCCACTGTTTGGTATGAGGATCTAACCATCTATCTAAATCTCCTCACCTTCTGTAGGCAGTCCAAGTTCTGATAGTTTTTGCTTCACTTCATCAGTTACAGCACTCTCTAAAGTTGACAAAGTCGCATCATCTACCTCTAATTCAGCAATGGCTCCTTCTTCCAGCTCATTATCTGCCTTCAACACACCCTCCATTACTGCCCCATCCTTCTCTTTAGACACACCTTCATCATCCTCTCCCTTCTTCTCCTCCTCCTCAGAGCCTGGCTTCTTCTCCATTTCCACTTGCTGCAGTATTTGCAGCAAGTGAAGGTTGCTGAAGTCTCTAAGCTTCCAGCTGAGGCGTTTCAATTCTTTCTCCATTTCCTTGTCATCTGGAACACTGGGGGACATGATGGCCACCAGGCGACGCAACAACACCATTCTGTCATGATCCTTTACCAAGTCAGTTGGAACTGTATCAACTTTCTTGGGTTGTGCCTGCATTAACAGGTCTGACTGGTCTAACAGGTCTGACTGGTCTCCTTGTGGCTCATCCATCTTACCTTTCTCAACCTCAGATTTATGCTGTCTTTTCTCTAAGAAAAGGTAAGAATTTTTGAGGGGGTTATTTTACAGTATAAAACAGCACCAATAAATTTGGTGTTCATTCAAACTAAAATTTTCAGAGCTATAGGTTCATTATAAAATAAAGTACTACATACAAGAATATAAACAAACAAAAAAATAAACAAAAACTTCAAGTAATAGGTTATCTATATAGTTCTCATGAAACCTAAATTTTAATTAGCCTCAGCATGACAAACCCCTCCCACAAATCTCTTCCACCGTCTGTCCTCACTTACTCGCCATCAGAGCTTCGTACTTCTCCCTGGAGACAAGAGGAGAGCACTTGACGATGCGGACGTCCTCCAACTGCTCTCTCTTGAAGTACGGGACACCACACAGCAGTGGTGTGTACACATGCAACACATAGCTACACGAGTCCGTCTCCTTCACGTCTGCCAGACTGGCCACCCCACTCATGCTGCACATCACCTGTGTGGAGAGAGAGGGGGGGAGGGGAGAGATGAACGGGGATGGGGATTTACGAGACAACAACAACAACAACATAAAAATGAGTATGATCAAGTGACTAATGAAACACCATAGGTGTGAACCCTTATTATACAATAGCTAGCTATTACAAATACCAGTATGAATATGTCGATATGTAGCACATGCCATGAAACAGTAGAAGTTAATGCTGTCTTCATAAGAGAAGCTAAACATGCAAGAGACACTCACCTCACCTGTAGTTTCAATGGGAAACTCCTAGTTCCAGCACTCGTCTGGTAAACCTCTGAGTAAAGCAAAAGTACCACCGGGCAGCAAAGAAATTATTTGCTCACGTGATTACGACGTGACAATAGGGGGCATTACCAACAAAAGCTCATGATCATAATATGGCCAAAAAGTAACTAGCGTTGTTCTGGAAAAAAAAAAAAAAAAGAAAAAAAAAAAAAAAAAAAAAAGCTGAAACAATAGATTCTGGCACATTAAAGAGACTTAACAGTCTATTACTTTGGGAGGCCACAGTTTTCGAGATCCACTGTTGTGTGACTGACTGACTGGAGTACTATAACCCTCTCACGCACGTGTGCTGGAGGGTTAATAACAATATTTCGTAATAGATTTTCTCTATGAAATTGTGTGTTGGAAGAAGAGGTGCATATGGTGGAAACAAATGGTCATTGTCAAGTGCCCGCCTTGCGTGTTGTGATTTGTGGGTGTGACTGAAGGAATTGACAGCCACAGTGTATCATTACAGCTAGTTCTCAACAACAGTGTTGACTGTCTGCCCATGGCCACAGAAATGACCCATTGACCTCACTTCATTCCCATTCATTCCAGCATTAGTGACCACTCCCCTTGCCCATCCTCCAACCCACACCCACTTCCCTTTCTCCTCCCCCTTCATATCTCTCACCTTGACTTGAGCCTTGCGGTGTGTGTTAGTGAGGTCACACTCTGTTCCATTCTCATAGTAGACAGAATGATAAGCATGGAGGTTCACCTCACCTGAACGCAACTTCTTTCTGGACTCTTCCACTACCTGAACATAATCACACATGGACAAGCAGGCACGCACACACACACACACACACACACACACACTACAATTAAGCAGTTCTGATGTCAGCATAAGCATTTATCACACCTTTATCTGTTCCTCTGTCCAGACTGTTTCATTGCCATAGTAACCCAAATAGTAGGAATCTCCCACTACCATTCCAGCTGCATCCAACATGTAAAAACAAGGCGTGTTATACTTGGAATATCAATTAACCACTTTAATTAATTAAGGAGACTTATTACTCTATTCCAGGTTGACTACAATTCGCCTCATTGCTATGGTTACCTGGAGTCATGTTTAAACTACACATTGGCAGTCTGAGCTGGTGTGAGCCCGTGGGTGGTCATGTGTGTGCATGCTCCTTGTGTGAGGCAGCAGTGTGACCTCGGACCCACCCCCCTATGTGGCCTTGGGGATGAGAGACTCGGCAAGTCAGTGGCAATTAGTATTAATTAAAAGTATCCCAGCTCAAATCACATATCACATCCAAAGAAAAGGATGGAGTATCTTTAACTACTCCTCAAATAGGTGGCTTGAAATGGGGAGGTGGTGGGACTGAGAACAGTGGCTATCAGTAGCTGCTAGCTGTCAGGATTAATATACTTGTGCCCGGGTGCCATTGCTCCATGTGTAACCACTTAGCGCATGGTCGCAGATTCGCCGGTCCTCTGCCAACCTTTACCTGCCTGGGCGCGCATGATGCGTGGGCTATCTACATCTCCGTTAATGACGTTTAACTATGTTACACTACATTGGATGCATGCCAGTGGTGTAGAATGATATTTTGGTATGGGCTTTGTGATTTTAAAATGTTCATGTGAGACATCATCTCTTTAAATCGTGAACCAAATTATGGGGGCTGGACCCCTGGAGTATTGGTATGGGGGGGGAGGGAATACATCCTACCTGAATGTGAGACTCACTCGTGTACAATTTGACATGTACCAAATAGAGCTCACCAGCATAAGGGAGAGAGAATGGGAGGCCGTGTAAAGTGTGAAACTAAAGTTGCATAAACAATATACCAACAACAACACTACATGTACTAATTGTTAATAGTTCATGTACTCTGCACAAAGACAACATAGTAAGACAATAAACTAACTGAGATACACACACTTCCTGGCGCTTTGTGAGGAAACCAGTAGCATTTTGATGATTGTGGGTTCCAAACAAAGGAGGACAGAGGTTGACAAGAATCCAGAGTGTTGTACAAACAACCCAACTTGCCCAGCTATCAAGATATCGTGTCTCACCTTCCAAGTGGTACTGGCGAACGAAGCTCTTGTGACAATATTCATAGGTCCACCAACCCACAGTCTGCAACACAGAGTTACATTACCACCATAAGAAACAATAGAGTTTGAGTTGAGAGAGAAACAACAGTACACCTAATACAGAGGAGTGTGCGAGGGGAAAAACTGTGTAAGTTGGATATAATTAATGACAATTATCACCAGCCTGTATCGAGTTCAAACATGTCACTGTGAGCCTAATCTTGTATTCTTTATAAATTTCATTCTGACTAAAGATCTCTCCACCACAGCTGTACCAAGTGGAATTGAGACAATGACATCACTATTAGACATCTCTGAAGATTTTCCAGTGAAGGAAGCAAAAGTAGTTCTTCTAAGAAAGACCTCTCTTGGCACCTGGTACTTTCTCCGTCATGATCTTATTTCGATTATAATAAATGTTCTGTGGAATCTAGCCTACTCCCTCAACAGCTCTTCTCTTATGTGGAATCTAGCCTACTCCCTCAATAACTCTTCTCTTATGTGGAATCTAGCCTACTCCCTCAATAACTCTTCTCTTATGTGGAATCTAGCCTACTCCCTCAATAGCTCTTCTCTTATGTGGAATCTAGCCTACTCCCTCAATAGCTCTTCTCTTATGTGGAATCTAGCCTACTCCCTCAATAGCTCTTCTCTTATGTGGAATCTAGCCTACTCCCTCAATAGCTCTTCTCTTATGTTTATATGATTATGCTTGAGTATTGTTTTCAAGCAAACAAACAAACAAACACGCAGCAACTCAGGGATAAGTTTACATTTGGGTTCTCCTTTCCCCTTCTTTATATATATATATATATATATATATATGTGACCGTCTACGGGAAAACCGGGCACAACGCGGCGTGCGTAAATATTGAGAAAAGATCGATCGATTTCTTAAAAATGCATTGTTTCAAGCCGACGGAAGGGAACGGTTAGGTCTATTATAGTGGGAACGACTTAAGCTACGACGATAAAACTTGGAGAGCTCAATATCTGGACGCCGACAACTCTGTAAGTGCAAAAAAATTTTTTTTCGAAGGGTGCCGCGTTGTGCCCGGTTTTTCTGTAGACGGTCATATATATATATATGTACAGCAGTTTGATTATTGTGAATCTACTGCTTTTAGGAATGTGAGGCTATGAGCTGTGGTGTCTGACAGTAGTGAGGATGTTGCTTGAAGGCCAAACTTTTTAAACATAGCTGATTCATAGTATCGAATCTAACTGTTACTGTTTTAGAACATAGCAATGGCTAATAATTAAAGTAACAAACAAAAAAGTTCATGACTGTAAAACCTAGAGCTTAGCAAAATGTGCCCTATTTACTCGACTTCTAAATGCTGCAGAGCATGAAACTACTTGAATAGATTCATGTAACGAACCAATCAGATTACTCGCATGTGACTGGTTACATTCTAAATATATATAAAGTTCATGAATCTTTAAGGCAACAATAAGTATAGATTTCTTTAGTATGCAACACACCCCTCACCTTCACCAGACACACCTCCTGGCCTTCTATATATACACTCCCTCCTAGCTTCATCATACACACTTCTCACCTACACCAGACACACCCCTCACCTTCAACAGACAACTCCTCTCTGTCAAAGACAACAGTATCTTGGACACATTCGGGAACTTCTCAGTGACATCTTGACCTTTGGTATCAGAAAAAGAGGGTGTGTCTGTTTGAAGCTTCGGGAACAGGCAAGAGAACTTCTGTCCACGACTGGAGACCATCAGTAAATTGTTGTTCTGTAGAAAAGATGAGTTTGAAACATTCAGTATCAGTATAGCCACCAGCTCAAGTTTTTCAAACGTTAGATGGTGTACTCAAAAAGAAAAAGAATTCCCTAGCACTCATGTTCTACTAGGCAGTTTTCTATTATTTGCATAGTATTATTGTAACATTATTATAGTGTAATATTAACCCACCACTATATACCATGATACTTTTTTTTTTCAATATACAACACAAGAATATTATAATTCTTCATTAAATTTCCAATAAGCATCCAAATTGGCTCACCTTGGAAGTAGGTTTAGACTCCATAAGTGCATCTTCTACTGACGTTTCTTCTTTCTTCGTGTCTTCCTCGTCCACTATTGGTGCAGCGGACAAGGCTACGCTGTAAATAGAATTCTCTAGCTCCTCAAAGTTGAATTTGCCCAGCCTGTCGGGCATGACAGCCTCCTCCTGCAAGCCACCTTCCCCAGCTGAACCACATATAAATAAGAAAGCTCCAAGAGTAGTAATAAGAGGAGGAAGTGCCGCCATCACCTTTTTTCAGTCAGCTGTCGACTATTTATGAAGTCCACCACTTCTGGCATTTTAAGATACATATAAGGCAAAGATCGTCAACAGGTAGACGTGTATACATACGTGTACACACTCGCCAGATGATTTGACGATATATACCCACTGAGTAATATTGACAATTTTAATAATTTTTGTTGACCATAATACAAGGTGAGGAGTAATGAAAAATTAATAAATATTGGGTGATTTCTAAGTCAAAAGAACAATAAAAATAACAAAGAAAATGATAACGACTGCAAATATCTTTATCATTAGCCAGCGATTAGAAGTGATTCCTTTGAAATACTTGAGCAGTTCTGTATGCGCAGCTTCTACATTCATCTGAGTCTCTGTGACATTGGAATCAATCCTACACACACAGACAAATATATCCACAAATGAACATATCCCCTTCATTAAAACTAAACCCAGTCAAGGCTTCGTCGAAACTCAGAACTGACTTGCAAAGAGAGAGGGCTGAAAGTTTAGATAGTACTTTTTACAAAAATAGTTTCACTGTCACTAGTGCCATATGGTGCTCTGTGTTTGATCAACAATTCTCCTTTTTAAAAAAAATTAATTACCTAATATGATGTTCCCATCTTTTGTTATATGTTGCTCTAAATAGCTGCAGGAATGTTAACCCATGAGTGTCTGTCTACTCCTGAATTTTTTTTTTTTTTTTTTTTTTTTTGGTGTATATTACGGGATTCAGAAGCTCAGAACCTAGCAACTAGAAGGTGAATAAGACGTGCACTCTGACTACCAACCTCTTTTCACCCACCTCATGACCGTCTCTTCTTGCTCCTTGACCATCTCTGCCAGTTGCTTGAAGATGCCCCCTAGCTCTACAATGGTAGAATGAATGTTCTCCATGGCATCCGCTCTCTCCTGAATGTATTGGTCCTAGAGCAACATAAACATCACAGCAAGAGAAGTGTGTGTATTTGTAGCCAATCATTCAGAACTTTCTCAACATAGTCCTAACTCTCAACTAAAAATCAAGATAGTATTTAAGCAGATTACCGACACAGTTGATTATATGTACTATTTTTTGATACCTTAGGCCAACACTTTATGTAATGTGTAATTATGTATAACAAGAATAACTATTTCTTCCTTGTTGTTGAAATGGCACTCTCAAAACTGATACAACAAGTGGCCCCACCCACAAGTGGGAATGTCCCCTGACCTGCTGGATGAGAGACTGCTGCTGGTGTCTCATGGAGTCCATATCAATGGATACTTCTCCGCCTGACTCTGCCCTCCCACTGGATAACGCTTCACTCCGGGCCAGCACAGAGTTCCCTATATCATACACAAAATTCCTTGGGCTAAAATAAATAGTTAAAAATTTGAATGCATATACATCAAATAACAAAAACAACAACACAATTGACTGACACTTTCAAAAAACTGGTCTGATAAAAAAATAAAGTTTCCCAATGCCACAATATTCATCATAAATATATTTGAATATAACAATAGATTTTCAGTAAGACATAACCACTACAATGCATACAATCTATATTACATACATGTTATCATACTATTAGTGCATTATAAGAAAAGAAAAAATATTTCCCTCAAAAAGTAACTATGGTTTATCTGATAAAGTAACACATGAAATATGAAATATATTAGTGATATGAAATATACTAGTGATATGAAATATATTAGTGATACGAAATATATTAGTGATATGAAATATATTAGTGATATGAAATAATATATTAGTGATATGAAATATATTAGTGATACGAAATATATTAGTGATACGAAATATATTAGTGATATGAAATATATTAGTGATATGAAATATATTAGTGATATGAAATAATATATTAGTGATATGAAATATATTAGTGATACGAAATATATTAGTGATACGAAATATATTAGTGATACGAAATATATTAGTGATACGAAATATATTAGTGATACGAAATATATTAGTGATACGAAATATATTAGTGATACGAAATATATTAGTGATACGAAATATATTAGTGATATACGAAATATATTAGTGATACGAAATATATTAGTGATATGAAATACATTAGTGATATGAAATGCATTAGCCCATAATTAAGTAGATTGAACGGAGTGACTTACTGTTCAGCACTGGAGAAGAATGTGCTACTGGAAAAGAAGTTGCTGAGAAATTCCCTCTCCGCTGTTGTTGATGTTTCAAGTTCTACCAGAAGAAAACATTAATACAAAAATGTTGTGAAATGATGGAGCTATAATGATATAAACCAATCAGGTACATACTAGCATTCAGTGTGCTAAGATTGAAATATCTACATCCCAGAAATAATAACTAACTCTGGAATGGCTGATCAGCATGACTGCTCATGACCTGTTCTACTTAGTTTTATAGACACCTTATGTTGAGCTACAGAGACATATTAATACTAGTCTTTCTTTTACTTAAAATTATATTGTACAATAGTCGGGAAATTAATGAGACTATTTTGATGGATGGCAAAGAAAACGTGAGAAATAGGTTGAGAGAAGATGAGATTTAGTCAGTGGTCTAACCTCTGAGCAATAAATTCTAGCACGGCATTACCCATACAAATTAAGTGTGAACAATTAACTATTCTTTTTACTGGCAGAACTTCAACTTCCAATCATCAATCACTAAACACACACCACACACACACCACACACACCACACACACACACACACACACACAGAATCCACTTGCCTCAGTCCTCTGTTCCAGTACTCCCTTGAAATCTTTAGAGATGTCTGCCAGTTGGGTCTACAAACAAATTACAATTATTAATTACATTATTATAGGTGTGCTTCAGTACAATAGTAAGTGAGCTAGCACAGCCAGCTACAACATCCATTTTCTGAATAGACATTAAAATTGGGAGACTAGCCAGTCATATCAAAAGAGAGCTTATTTACATTAAATAAGTTGTTGTCTTAGCACTGTATTCACACAGGGCAAGCTCATGAATTTCAAAGTCTAAAGCCTCTAGTTTTCTTGCAGCTCAAGTGTAATCATTAGGAGCACTTTGAATAAGTGTATCTCCCTTTTAAAGACATTGAAGAACATCAGTATTGTCTTCCAGCAATGCTCTAGGATACTAGCATGTCACTACAATTACGTTGCATCTGATGTTTGAATATGTAAAAAATAAGTCCAGCCTGCAAGGCCTTGAAAGTCTTTATATTTTAAATGAAGTTTAATGCAATCATTAAACGGAGTTAACGGGGAAGCAAGGAGCAAGCAGGTAAAGCGTCGCAGGCTCAACTAATCCGCCCGGTCGAGCTAGCGCGGGCACGTATAGAAGCACAGTATATGGGTGTGGCACCCGTGTGGACAGCATATCAGTTGACACTTAGCAGCAGTAAGCAGCGTGGCGAGTTCGATTGTCACAGAAATGTCTACCGAACTGAGCGAGGAAGCGCTAATGGTGATAGTGGACGGCGTGACTGCCAAGCTCCGAGAGACCGTGCCAGAACTGACAGCGAGCACGTCAGGGCGCAGGTCGGGTGGTGAACCCGGCGCTTCAGACGAGACGCCGGGGGACGACGACGGCGACTCCCGAACTCCGCTAGACACGGCAGAGCCACTGAGAGGTGAGGAACAGGGTCCGCAACACATTGGCCGATGCACTATCCAGCAAATAACCTGCCCCTGTTTCTCTCACACTACCCACAGGCAAACCAGGTGGCCACCCACATTCCTGCGGAAGTTCTGGACGCCGTAATACTGCAAGAGCCAGATTGGACTGCCAAGAACTGGATAACCAGGTGGAATTCTACCTGGACCACGCTCTAGCACCATCTACTAAGAGGACATACGGTTCGGCAAAGAAACTTTATATTTTATTTTGTCGCTCACATAACATACCACCTTTTCCAACCTCAGAACCTGTACTATGTCGTTTTGTTGCACGTTTGGCCAATAGCTCGTTAAAACATACATCTATTAAGTGTTACTTAGCAGCGGTCCACCATCTCCAGATAGAGCTAGGCCAGGGTGATCCTGACATGACATCCATGGCAAAGTTGGAGTTGGTCATTAAAGGGGTGAAGAGAGTTCAAGCAGAAAACCTTCAGCCACGCAGTCGCCGGCCAATCACAATTGACCTGCTGAGGATGCTCCATTCTAGCTGGTCAAGCTCACCAAGGACAAGAGACAAAGTCATGATGTGGGCGGCGGCATCCCTGTGCTTCTTCGGGTTCTTAAGGTCAGGAGAGATCACAGTACCATCAGACGCTGCGTTTGATGAACGAACCCACCTCTCCTTCAGGGACGTATCAGTGGACAGACTAGACAACCCATCAATTCTGAAGGTCAGATTAAAAGTGTACAAAACTGACCCATTTCGAGTGGGGGTGGATGTATGTGTGGGGCAGTCTGGATGTTCACTTTGCCCGGTGGGGGCAATGTTGGACTACCTAGTAGTCAGGGGCGCTGGGCCAGGTCCGCTATTCAGATTTGCGGATGGAAAACCCTTGACTCGAGCCAGGCTAGTCGAACAGGTCAGAGGGGCGTTGTCAAGGGCTGGAGTGGACAGTTCACAATACTCTGGTCATAGTTTCCGGAGCGGAGCAGCCACAACGGCAGCACAACATGGCATCAGTGACGCCACCATAAAGACATTGGGCAGGTGGAAGAGCAACGCCTACCACCTATAATATCTAAACGCCGAGAGAACAGTTGGCGGCAGTGACAAACAAACTGGCCAAGAGGGCATAAAACCTCTGTATAACTGTTCCAGTCCTCTATTCCGGTTGTGTCATTTGTGCCGTATCATACTGTAAGGTCAAATTATTATTAAAAAAAAAAAAGAAAAAAAAAAAAAAAAAAAAAAAAAAAAAAAAAAAAAAAAAAAAAAAAAAAAAAAAAAAAAAAAAAAAAAAAAAAAGAAAGAAAGAAATTTGCTAACAAGAGAGATCGGTAATTAGCACACTCATACCTTAGCATAATTAAAAGGGAAAATACCCTCCTGCCCTCGCCTCCAAACAAATCCACTAATATGAGACATTGCGAACAACGTTAAATACGTAAAAAAATAAGTCCAGCCTGCAAGGCCTTGAAAGTCTTTATATTTTAATCATCTATTTCATCACTACTTCCTCAATATATTATTATACTTATTGCACGAGTCAGTGTACAATATGGGGGGATCTTTCAAGAGCACACATAAGTTGGTGAGTGAAAATACAAGCGTGAGAGTGAAATGCCATCCCCATATAGTACAATGGGTGTAATATTGTTTATGCACATTGAATATTTTCTCAACACAATAAAACGATTGTGCTTTGAAACCACATTATTCAGAGGTAATTTCACCACACATCTAAAAATATAGTTGTCCAGAACTACACATAAGCGCGTTCAATATGGGAAAATATAGAATGCTTGTGTGATGTGGAAATACTCAAGCCAATATCTAATGTACAATAAACACACACACCACAACATACCACAATTGATTCAAATTTGCACCTCCCTGATTGTCTCGCTTGCTTCACTAACTAACCACACATGCTGCTAGCCTCAGCCAAGTATACCAACCTTACTGCACAGTTCTGTGTTAAAACACTTACACTATTTACTAAAGAGTAAATGCCAACAGGAAAATGTAACATATGCTATTGACTTGCACTGGGTACACCATAAAGTAAAGTAGCATTCAGTCACACCTCATGCAATTATAAACATAACAAGTATTACTATAACTGTTTGTTTTAATACTTCCATTAACCAATGGAAGAAATAACAACAACAATTAATACTTAAGCGGTATTAATTTGCCAATTCTTTCCTCTCTCTGTGTCAAGTCAAAACAATAAATGGTCAGATCACATAAAGTAAAGACTTGTCAGGAACTTGTGACATTTTTTTACATTCCAAACATAACTAAGTTGTGCTCCTCATGACTGACCTGGAGAGAGACTACCACAGTGTTGGAGTGAGACTTCATGTGATTGGAGTAGCCTCCAGATCGAGACCTGACCAGATCTCTTAGTTGACCTATGTCAGAGTTGAGTCTGGCCAGGTCTCCCTTGATGTCCTGAGTCAAGTCTTGGATCTCTGAAGTGGGCTCACCAAACAGCTTCCTCCTCTCCATCACCACTGTGTGTGCATGTGTGTGCAAGGATGTTGAAACACAATAGCAGTAATAGACACCCGCACACACACAGAGAGCTAGGTAAGTACATAGTGAGTGCTGTATGCCATAGCATTAGAAAAGAAAGCAAATTTAGAAAATAAAATTCTTCTCCTTACTGTGCAAATTTTTTGCAATGAATATAAAATGCTCAGTCGTTCTCGGCTTAAATAATTATAATAACAAATTTTCTCGTTCTAACAGCCAATATTATGTTAATTAAAACTTAACCCTTCATTTTAATTAACGTAATATTGGCTGTTAAAAACGAGAAAAATTGCTAATATAAAAGGCTGTTAACTTCCAACAAAGTCCGTTGTTTATTTTTTTGTTTGTCAGATAATCGTTAACATTTCTAGTAGCGTTACAATTAAGTTGAGTTTATAATATCATGCTGACTTCAAATATCCCATCAAAATACTACTTGCCCTTCCCGAACACTTACGTGAAGTCAGCTTTTCCAACTTGGCACATGTATAGTTGATGGATTTCCCAATCAACCTGCACAAAAGCACACATGAAACACACACACACAATGTTAAAATATGCCACACATTACGGCCAGGACACACCTTGCTGCTCCAATAATTTCCGAAGATCTCACCTGCCTTGGTTTGTTGTTTGGTGACTAAAAAAATAAAATAAAATAAAAACAAAGAAAAAATGACATTTATTAAAAAACACTATAATTTATAACATTAGAATAATGGTTCTGTTTCCATATGCACAGATAAACTCATATTACATAGTCTATTGAAAAGTGGGGATAATGTAAGCAAACTCTAGTGACACTTTGTCCATACAATTCACTGGAATTTGTAGCACCTACTAATTTAAGGGACTTTCACATATACTTGAATAAAGAGGAACTAATGGTATCATGGCAACTCCACTGTCATGTCTCTCACATGGAAAGATTGGAAACTCTTCACGACAGAGTTGAATTCTGCTGTCCTATCTTGGCAAGTCATAACGTCTTCTACTTCAAAAGCGAGGCGAGATACGGAAGACGAAGACAAGCTGAGAGGTACTCTCGCCTCTAATGCACTTTCAGGTGGGGCCTGGGTAGACTCGTAGCCGATGGAAGAACTGTAAGAATGACTAGTAGGATACTGACGTCTCCTAGCCCTTAAATTAGCCAGTTTTAAAGTTATCAGTGAAAAGGTACAGTAAATTTCGCCACCAGTAGAACACCACCACTATATCCTCCCTCGACTTCTTTGAATATAAAGCTTTCCTTTTCTGCTGAGTTTGGCTGATTCAGCTTTCACTGACGTCATTGCAATTTGAAATAGCGCACAGTGCGATGAGACGATTCCTTACCAGTTTATAAGAAGTGAATGTGAATGATTCATTGGAAACTTGTTGTGTTTCTTGTATTTGTTGGTATTATGGCTGGTCGGGGAGAGTGCTACCAGCTGGTTCCGTATAAACCGGATTACGACAACCCCATCCTTCCAATGTTTCATCAAGAAAACAGGTCCTTTAGTTTTGCTGGTAGGGAATGGATTATTAAACAGCAGTGGGAGGAAATAGGAGTAGCAGCAGTAGTGTGGGAATCAGTGAGTTTTTATTCAACATTGTTTTATATGTGTGAGTTGAAAGTAGTGATATTATGTAGCTATAATATAAAATGCTATTTCATCCCATCCCCCTGCCCTTGTCTCGCATTGTCAGATCCTTTACCAATTGCAACATGGGAAATGGGTTTGGTTAACTGAGATAAGGCAATTTTTGTTTGTACCATGAAGAAATTGGGGGTTGTGATAAGGTTTATGCATATGTGATTACAGTGACTTTTTTGTTGCTTTGAACCAAATTCAATGCACTTGCATAGTTTAAACTCATTTGAACAGCTCCACCCATGCATTATCACCTCTCTCTCCTATTCTCTTCCCCCCAGCCCAATTAGCTGGAGGAAGCTGCATATGCCCTCTATGTCAATGGACCAGACCCTTTTCCTGCATAGTGATTTGTAAAGGGTCTGCCTCAACTGTGGCTATTACATTTTTTGTCCCCTTACAAATAGAGCTTATTAAGTACTTCGTTAATTCACCCCTACTTTCAATGATGTTTTAATTCTTTAAAAAAAAAAAAAAAGGTAGTCAATATTGTATTAATATCAAGAAACTGATGATGTTGTATGTGTGTGTGTTTGTGTGTTGATGCAGGCTATCCTCCTGTGTGAGTATTTAGTTCATCTGGGTCCTTCAGCGCTCAGTGGTGGCCGAGTCATTGAACTGGGAGCTGGTACAGGGTTGGTAGGATTTGTGGCCAGTTATCTGGGTAAGGGGGACACACAGGGATAGACGTCAATTATTTTTTGGTACTTAAATTTCCGAATATACTCTGGTAGTATTGTAGTAATAGCAATAGTTTAGCTAATGCTTATAACTAAGCCTCTGATAATATAGTGTGTTTGACTAGTATATACGTAGCTTCATGATTGTTGGAAGTATTTTGTTCTGGCGTTGATTTAGAAGAACAATTCACAAATGCAGTTATAAGACGTTTGGTTTCTGTCTTTTTTTCTCTCTCACTAATTCATTGTTCATCGTACAGTCTTGTTCAATCAATGAGTCAAAGGAAAGTGGTTATTTTGTTAGATAGTCAGAATTGTTTATGCTGGTATAGTCACACCTTCATATTTATAGCTGATGCACATGTCAGATAACTATAATGTATTCTATTTGATTTCAATAACTGAAGTTAGTTTAGTAACATGACTATAATGTATTACGTATGGTGTGTGTATCTATGTGCATGTGATTACCAGGTGCCTCTGAAGTGGTAGTGACAGACAAGGACCCCAGGGCAGCCATGGCCAATTACCAGTACAACCGACACCACCTCAACCACACGAGCATCTCCATTTCTGAGTTCACATGGGGTCAGGATCCGACCGTCCTCAGTCCTCCATTTAATCTCATCCTCGCTGCTGATGTGATATACATTGAAGAAGTGTTCCCAGATCTCATCAGGAGTCTCGTAGATTTGAGCGAATTGGACTCCGTTGTCTACTTGGCCTGCAAGCGTCGCTACGAGCGACACGACAAGTTTTTCAAGATGCTTGCTGACACGGGAAAGTTTGCGGATGAAGTTGTGTGGACTTGGCCCGAGAAGGAAGAAGTCAAAGTTCACAAACTGACAAGAAAACTTTGATTTTAGGTTCATTTTCTATTTACATCAAATATGTATTACATATTGCAGTACAACATGTACTAAATACATGTACATGTGACTTCTCTGATGAGGGAGTAGATCACTGTCTCTGTGCCAGATGCACTACATATATTTTATTTCACTACCAGAATAATTTTTGGCATAAACCACATTTTTCAACTGAGTGAAGGAATTAGCTATAATTTGAAACCATTCACCATATCTTTCCAGTGTGCAGTATTACATGAAGATATTCGCATAAAAAAAAGGGAAAAAAGAAGAAAGAATGTGTTAAATACAAAATTACACTCCAAATAGTTTTTGCGTGGCAGCTAGATTCAAAGACTTGTTTTTATTAAACTTTTTTGTACATTTAATGAAAAACTGTATAAATACTTAACGTACAAAATTATGTATAGCTGCAGTGATAGTTTTACAGAGGAATAAAAAAGGACTGTAGATGTAGTGATGGCTGATTGAATGAGTATATTATGTCTGTCCATACAAAACTACACTGACATGACAACCTGTCTGTGATTGTCACAGGGTGGGCAGGTGCAACCCTTTACCTCATCCAGCCCCCTCTTCTGTCCCTTCAGGATATCCCTGATGTGTCCTTCCAGAGAGTACAAATGTATGTCGTCCACTTCCGGAGCTATTCTCCTCATTTCCTGCGCCAGGTTCAGCACGTACTCAGTGTTGCAGCCGCTAGGGCCTTTGGCGTTGACCACTTGCTCGGCTATGTCTGTGAGAGGGGCGGGGCCCAGGTACATTGGGTTTGCTTCGGTTCCGATGTATACTAGTGTCACAAATGGTTGCTTGTCCAAGCCGAGCTTGGGATGGAAGAGCAGCTGCTCAGTGGTGTACCCGCCCTTTTCCCTATGGTTCAGGTAAGCCATGACTTCCATGATGTCGTGTGGTTCCACTCTGTAGGCCACACCCCATGTTGTCGTCTACACACACAAATAAAAAAATTGTCATTCAGTGCGTTTAAAAATACAGAGACAACAATAGCACTTAAATTCATTGGAAACATTCGCATCATTTCCCTCCATTTTCAGGTGTCTGGTGCTGCAAGCATTTTCAAGTAGCAATAATCTACTGTTAACTAGTGATGTGCTTGAGCACAAATGGCGAGCGAGCCTAAAGACTATACTATTTTTATATGAATGATTTTGACTTCTAACACTGAAGCTACTGAAAATAAGGTCCAGTTTTTAAATTTCGCATACACGGTAAAGGGATTTCAGTGCCATAGTAACAACTCTCTGTAACTGCTTGAATTGAAGGAAAAAAACAACAACAAAACAATACACGTTATTTAAAAGTTTTCTTTGTGATATTCTTTAGCTGTAGTGGTTGTAACACACAATGCTTTGACACAACTGGACATGCACCTACACAGACTTACCTTCGCAGTAGTCTAGTGGACAATGTATTTTCAAGTAAATACTGTTGCGCACGGCTTATAACCATGGCAAAGAGCGCATTGACTTACCACCGCCACTAACTGGAATAGAAATGGAAGTCCCTTAAGTTTTCAAGCTTTAACTGCACCCGCAAAAGAATTCAAAATGGTAAACAATTCAATTTCTAGGGTGATACGGGTACTGATCGATAAACCAGAGGATTCTGTTTAGTGCAATTTGGGACGGGGTCGACCACATAACTAACACAAAGACGCGAGGGTCAAAGTACAAAATGACATACGTACGTCCAAACATTATACAAATAAATAAATAAATAAATAAACAAACATCCCCGATTTTCAATTGTGTTACCCCTGTAAGTGTCTCGCTTGCTACGCTCGCTCGCCAATTAAAATATGCATTGGGAAATATTGAAATAAGTTGATAAATATTGAGAATTAGGTTCCTGACATTGAGATTTTGAGATATAGATTGAAATATTGAGTCTCACAAGCCAGACTAGAGTCACACTACCAAATACTGAAAGTTAAGATGTATGCACCATTTAATTAATGTTGGTTGGATAAAACGGAATTGGCTCAAGTAGATATCTAAACCAGGGGCAGATCCAGCACAAACGACAAAGTTCATCAACTTGTCACATGTTCGAGGGAATCCGTCATTGTCCCAGTCACACACTTGAGGACATAGGAAGTCTACCAAAGGTGATAGAAAATTAACAATTCACTTGTAGAGCAAAGGCAAGTGTTGGAGTATTAGGCAGTAGCAACAATAACTTGAGAGTGTACTCGAAACTTCAGCTGTGGTAGTGATTCATCCCTTTGAATGGCTGTCATTGAATTGGAAAAGATTCCTCCCACATCAAGGAAAACCTAATCATCACCAGTAGTGTGCTTCTAACTCATTGGTGAGAGAGCAAGCCACTTCTCTTCTGTCGTAATAGAAGATTAACTTATTATTTCACTCTGTAGAGAATGCTAAAAATGTCTCCCTATTTTCTCACTAGTGGTGTGCTTCTAAATACAGCTTGGTACAGGCCAGCCAGCTTTCTACTGCCATAATAGGAGAGTAGAACAAAGTTTCATTGATAGCTATGGGATCATTCTGGTCACTGTAAATGGTGAGCTAGGGACGCAAACGAGACACTCTTTGATCAGAGCTAATGGAATATGCATACGGTAAGTTACAGTTGAATAAGCAAATATCAAAGACATTAGCTGTCATATCCGCTCTACACAGAGAGTATAAGAATGTCTGTGTACAAATAAAGTTCCAGTGATGCTCCTGGTCAATAGGAAGGACTTCCTCATACTTTCATGCTTTGAACTTAACATTAAAATACAAAATGAATTCTGAGTGATATGTAGTATTAGACTACGCATAATTACCGAGTAATTATAAGGGGCACTACCCACAGTAAAATCAACTAGGACTCACATGACCCATGTGAGAAAATTATTACAAACAAAAACAGCAGCAGCAATGACCTAGCTAGATACACTATCAATGTACTTGTGATTACTTTACCAAATTAAGTAACAATAACTGCTGCATTCATTTAGTTAGTCTAACACTTAGATCATGTTAACCTAGTTTTAGAAGGCATCGTTCAGTCTATTTAGTCCTAAAAGTAGCTTGTAGCCATTGACCATAGTAGTGATAGCTTTATATAAATGGCCTGTGTTCCTGACAAATAGTACTCCCAGTTACTTTTAAATGGCTGAGTTTTTAATTGACATATGGAAAGGGACCTCAATTGCCATACTAACCACTCTCCGCAACTAAGAAAAAGAATACATGCATTTCTAAAGAATTACCGCACAGTTTATAGTCTTACCCCAAAGACTTGCCTACTACAGCAGTAGCTGAAAAGCTGTGTAAAGGCAGCTAATATGTTATGTTTATTAGGTAGTTAATGTTTACGTTGAGCTATTCTTTAGCTAAGCAGTAGCTGTAACACTCTACACTTCCACACACACTTGCTGACTGGATATACTAACACAACACTTACTTTCATGACTTGACTATAGATAGGACAATGTTGCCTAGAGCCAAAACTATAACAAACGGCACATTAGCCGAGATAACTTACCACCGCCTCTAATTCGAATAGAAAATGAACTCCTAAGTTTCTAAGACATAACTGCGTCCGCAAAAAATCAAAGGGGTAAACAATTGATGATACGGGTAAAGATCGATAAACCAAAGGATTCTGTTTAGTGGAATATGGAGACAGGGTCGACCACCAAGCAACACAAAAACACGAGGGCCAAGTACAAAATGACATACGTACGTCCGCACTATACATACAAATATCCCCGATTTTTCAATTTGACACCACTGTATAGTGTCTTGCTTGCTCGCCAATAATACATGAATAATATTCATATTCATTCATATATACCATATATATATATATAATATATATAATATATAATATATAATACTTATAGCACGAGTCAGAGTACAATATGGGAAAATATTTTACGAGCACGCAAAATATTTTCACGAGCCAAAGGCGAGTGAAAATGTGGCGTGAGAGTAAAATATCATTCCCATATTGTACGACGAGTGTGATAAGTGATTTATTGCTGCTTTGATATTTTTTCTCAACGGTTACAATTCAATTTTCATTGATTTTACTCGATACGCGCATGCGTAGTGTACCGTACAATATAAACCGTACAATATGGGAGAATACAGAACGCTCGCGTGATGCGGAAATATTCAAGTAAAAATATCAAAGCTGCAATAAATATATATATATATATATATATATAATACTTATAGCACGAGTCAGAGTACAATATCGGAAAATATTTTACGAGCACGCAAAATATTTTCACGAGCCAAAGGCGAGTGAAAATGTGGCGTGAGAGTAAAATATCATTCCCATATTGTACGACGAGTGTGATAAGTGATTTATTGCTGCCTTGATATTTTTTCTCAACCGGTTACAATTCAATTTTCATTGATTTTACTCGCTACGCGCATGCGTAGTGTACCGTACAATATAAACCGTACAATATGGGAGAATACAGAACGCTCGCGTGATGCGGAAATATTCAAGTAAAAATATCAAAACTGCAATAAATATATATAAAGTATATATTATATATAATTCTCACCTGCTCTTGTTTTATTAGTGTCACAACACGCCCAGGCTGTAAAACACACACACACACACACACACACACACACACACACACACAATGAATCTACAGATGTCAGAGTAGTACTATAGATGGTACTAGAGACTATTGAAACCTCATTACTAACACCTTTCCAATCAGTCATGGGGGATACACAAACTATAAAATAGCAATTAAAAACCAATTAGGTACTTGGAATTCCAGCCTGTGAAGGAGGGCGGTGGTTTTTGCTTTTCAAAGCGTATAGTAGCCACATAACTTGAAATGTGAAGGAAGTCGACCACCATTGTGTTAGAAAAAAGTAAGGGTTGGAAAAGAGAGAGAGAGAGAGAGGGAAAGGAACACACTAAGTGACAACCGCATGTGAATGGTATGGTGTCCATGCACTAATTACTCCGGGAATGCAACAGAAACTAATGAAGTTTAATTCTGAATTACCTTTCATGTTCTAGTGTGAGTATGAGGAATAAATCAATAACGTATGAATTGGTACTGGAATGGAATGAATAAAGACATGACTATTTGTCCCTCTCCAACTGTGAGTGTGAGGAATGAATGTACTGGATTGGTGCTGGAATGGAATCAAGATATGGTTATACATCCATCTACAACTCATTGACTTCCCTATTTTAGATAAGCCTTTTCCATTCCATAATGAGCATCTCTTTCCTTAATTCCTTGCCACAACTGACTAATTAAATACATACATACTGCAGAGGCTATTGAGGGCATGCAAGAAGAAGAACTATAAGGAAAAATTCCCTCTCTTAAGATGATCATTTTAAAAAGCAGACATACTTGTATCTGCTGACACAGTACCATCATTAGCTGCTAATGGATGGGTGGGTGGGAAGCTGCCGGGGATTTCATAGCTGTCATCTGATGGGGCTACAGGAGGCCATGAATTGGCTGGTCATAAAGCTAGTAGCCACTCTTGTTTGGTCCTGTCTGTATTGCATTGCAGATTAGATGTTGACACTTTTGACTGGGAGGTAGATGGGCTGTCAAGGTGTATTTTGTAAACATGGTTGTGTATGTGTATGAGAGAGTGGGGGAGGGGGACAACCATTATTGAATCAACTTTCATCTGCCATTTCTGTGATACATGTATATAATTGACACATGATCCATTAGATTTGCAGTCTTAAACTGTGTGTGTGTGTGTGTGTGTGTGTGTGTATGTGTGTGTGTGTGCAGATGGGACACAATACCAGTGAATTAGACATCACATGAGTTAGGACTGTTGGTTGCTATGGCAATCTCCCCTAAACATCACAAGTTCCCTATGGAAACAAATGAAGGAAGTGTATGTATAGACTGGGGAGTTCATAAACACACATTCAACAATATCAAATGTGAAATGCCAGTGTAAGAAATGTATTGTTGCTATTGATTGAAACCCTACAACAGAGGAAAACAAAACAAGATGATGAAACACTTTCAGAAAATTTAAGTCACTGTTAAAAATGTTTGCCAACTGAAAATTAGTATAGAGGATGCAACAACCGAAGATATCAGGAGAAGTATTTTTTGTTTGTTTGTTTGTGCTGTAATAAATGAATTAGGTATAGTTTTCCCAAAATACACAGTCGGCTACATGGCCAAATTGAAACAAAACAAACAAACAAGCAGGCCTTTTATGTTATGAAATAATGAATAGTTTTATTATTTGCTATACCCATGCCACGTAAATTTTGGGCACTGGCTTTATCTATGTAGATGTCAGCCATAAATTCCAAAACCACAACAACAACAATTGTTTAAACTTTGTGTCACTATATTCCTACACTGGTGGTGTTGTTCACATGTACTACATCAGAAAGTTCACGAAGCTGGAACTAATAAATGGCAGGTCCTATTATATAACACAATTCAGCTTCTTTTGTGGCACAAAAATGGCATACAGTAACTGATAAACCTGTCAAAGCAAAGAACGTGAAAAAGTCAGTCCCTAAATGGAAGGTTCCTCTAATGACCTCACACCATTACCCTCTACTCTCTCTAATTTGTCCAACCACATTTCCACTCGCCAATTTCCTGGAGGTAGTTATAATTTAAGGCAAAGTGAGCACTTCTACTACTGCACGAACATTGCAAAAGAGCTTATCTGAAAGATAGGACCGTGCCTGGCCTTGTGCCAAAAAGTCATTCTCAGCTGAATAATAATAATAATAATAGGTATTAAATTTGTAGACTGCTCACGCCTGGTTTATTTTAATACTATTTTATTTTAATACACCACGTTTTGATCGATGTTCCTCGATCTTCTTCAGGTGAAACTCAATCGAAACGTGGTGTATTAAATAAAATAGTATTAAAATAAACCAGGCATGAGCCGTTTACAAATTTAATACCTAATATAGTTATACCAGGTTAACCCTTTAACCGTTGAGGCCGCATTATCGCGGCCGCGGTAGTCGACGATTTAAAAAAATCATAAAAAATACAATATTTAAGCTTAGCGCGATATATAGTAATCAAAAGACGTCAAAAGGACAGCTCTTTCCGATGAGCAAGTTAAAAATAGCAATAAACTCGGGTTGCTAAGGACCCTTTACCGATTTGTCAGACCATTCAATTAAGAATTATGGCTACTCGGTATACAACCTCCGAGCCGTTATCGGGCTATTGGAAGACGACGATTTCGGTCTTTCCGGAGAAGAAGAAAGCGAGTTTGAAGGAGAAGAGACAGCGAGCTACCTTTCAAGTTGTGTGCAGCAATTGTCAGTTAGGGATAGTGCAGTAGAAAGTGATGATGAAGCCATGGATGTGCAGCAATTGGAAGATTTGGATGTTTTGGTAAATCATAAAGAGGATACTGAAGAGAGGAGCACAGATGAAGATACAGGTAATAGTTAAGATACATTTTAGCTAAATAATGATCTAGTGTTCACTAAAAAAATATTTACTGACCTTAGATGCAGGCCAGTTTGACATACTTCAATTTACCAGTAGCTCCATCCTCATGAAGCCTGAAGAATCAAGCAGTATGAGTACTGATACTTTGCCTTCTAGTAACTCAGACACAGAGAAGTTTGAATCAACATTTATACAAGGATTTGTAACTAAATTTATACTATATGAGGAAAATATGGGGAGGTTTTGTTTTAAAAATTCAAATAACAACAGTATAGCCACGTGTCAAACTTTGGCACTTAGTTGCTTGGCAACCAAAACCACGTACACATGCTCATTAGGTCTGTGGCTTTCTATAAATATATGGTTGCTAGGGAGTTTATGAAAATATTTGAAAGTTATATAACAAATTGTAACGTGGGTTTACTTGGTCATAATACCTGTAAAAATTAAAAAACGGTGAAAGGATTAAGAATGACTCTAAAAAATAGTATAATAATAATAGTATTGAAAATAATAATAATGATAATAATAATAATAATAATAACAATAATAATAATAACAGCTTCTCTACAAACAGAAAAACTGCAATAATTACAAAACTTAGTTTCTGACAGTACACGAACATATGGCTTTCAAGAGTTAGAAGTGCATAACTTCCTGTACTTTGCAGCTCTTTCTAGACCAAGTCATATGTATATCTTACAGGTCGTTGATGATCTTTTGTGCAGAGTACACAGTGATAGATGAGTAGGAACCACTTAATAATTGATTAGCAACAATAATCTAACTTCTAGTACTATACACAAGTTAACCTTGTATGTAATAAGCTATTTCTATGTTTATTGCCTTAGTCAATAAACATCCTCTGAACAAAATAAGAAGACAAAAAAAAAACAGTAGCAAGCTAGAGTCATAATTGAGGTATTAATGACTTGAATTTCCAATTGTTAAATCCTTCCTATTTGACATAACTAAGTTTCCTGCATTAGTTATCTCTTCTCACTAAAAACTCTCCTGCATTTAGCTTCTTTTTTCAATTTTTTAGTTCAATTAGTACAAGTACTTACAGCTCCTGGAGTGCCTCTGTGATCTGTACTGCCTTGCCAGAACCTCCTTGTATATCCTTCCACATAGCCCACTACTTTTTCGTGGTAAGGAAAGTTCACTTTCCACAATAGAGACCCGTAGCCAAATATCCAAACAGATTCATCCATTGATGCAGAATCGGTTTCTTCAGCAGCAGAAGAGGTCTTTTCGGTTCTGTTGGAGCTTTCTTCTGCAGGGTGAGAGCCCCCACGGTCTTCAGACTTTAATTTTCCTCCAGTCATGACGCTTTGATTTCCTCCGTCTCTTCCCGAGAGATGACTGGAGATGTAAGAGTTCTTTCTTAGCTTTTATTCGCCATTATCGCACCTGACGGCGTTAGGGGCGCGGTTTCCATGATGTCACTGTGTGTGTAACAGAGGGGTGTGTGTCACGCGAAATTTGGTCGCCCCCCCCCCCCCCCCCCCCCCCCCCCCCCCCCCCCCCCGGGTTGAGCTCGAATTAATCAAAATTTGAATTATAGGGGCATGGCGGATTCCAATCCTGTGGTTTATTTGGACACCGTAAGGATTACTTCGTCTGTTGTTGTTTTACTGAGTTCATGTTTGAAACAATTTTTGACCGAAAACCAAAAATAACAAAGCGGACCACATTGGGTCAAGCCATATTTGAGTCCGCCCGGACTGAATTCGGCAGTAGTCCGAGACAGTTTTAGCGATCCCACTATGGCAACGAGAAGCCCCCAGCGAACTTTGACCTTTCACGTTTTCAACGCAAAGCTCCGCCTACGACTTCGGCGCTTTAGCCACACGGTGATGTTTCTGTTGCTAGCCATACGTTGTATGGTAATAAAGGAGAAAGGGCTTCTTGGTCATGAGAATAATTAGAGCTAACCTGAGTATTGCTGTAATTCAAGCAATCCTCCATAAGAAGACTTTGTATGGTAATAAAGGAGAAAGGGCTTCTTGGTCATGAGAATAATTAGAGCTAACATGAGTATTGCTGTAATTCAAGCAATCCATAAGAATAGACATTAATCCTGCTGTACAGCAGATTAAATTAGAGTGGAAATAACCTTCTTTAAGTGGCTATTTTAACCGTAATGGTTGAAAAATATTACTTATTACTATAGCTAAATCCCACATAATGTAGGTATGTAACATGTTAGTTGATGTGCATCTGTTATAACAGATAAATATTCAATCACTGATTTCTTTATTGTGATACTTCACGAGGATGTTAACCATATAAAGTGACTCATCAAAAATTAATTCTCTCGTGAACTCTCCACACTGCAAATTATTTACCTGAGGGTACTTCATTCAAAATTCCATCATATTCAATGAAATCATGTGGTAATGCTGTGGTTATGTGTAGCTACACCATAACTTAACTTCATGGAACAAGGGTTTTTTTAATTTGATTTCACTTATTAAAGTTCAGAAAGTATACCAGTGTTTAATACATGTATTCAGCAATTGTGCCATTATGTACATAATAGGTGTGATACAAGTACATACAAGGAGTTCAACAAAATTAGACTCACACTGAGCAATTATGCCTCTAAGTTGTATGTGATAATCACCTGTGAGCTGTCGAGAAAGGGCTCGAAAAAAACAATTACCATCTAGAACCCGATCAATTGTTCTGTCTTGCTTCTTCAAAAAAGGAGTCAGCACAGAGTAGCCCAGCTGAGGTGATGTAGTGTTTGTAGGAAGCATAATAGGAGTAAACAAATTTAGTGGCAAACCTTTATCTATGAAGCCATTTAGTGGTCAAGAGTTTGATAGTTTGTAATATACATGGAAGAAACATAAATCTTCTTCTGGGCTTGCTAGAAAGTATTATGTTTGAATGTCCTTGCAGAATTTCCAATTGAAATCCCTCAACTAGTTTGATTTTGTTTAAGAACAAAATTATCTACAAATGACCACCGGATCTAATATATGCCTATTATTGGCATTATTATGCTTTCTTTCTCAGCCTTTTCTTACTCATTAGTCTCTTTCACAGGCTTTTTTAAAAACCATACATGTGCGTTAAGCAAGCGGTCCTGGGTTCGATTCCCAGTGGCGACCAAGTATTTTTTTAATTCTGTATGGTTAAAAAAAAAAAGCTTGTGAAAGAGAGAGAATATATTTTATTATTATTATTATTATTATTATTATTATTATTATTATTATTATAGCTTTGTTACTGTGACAACATCTGATGAGTTAATCTATAATAAGTTTGTACTATCACAGGCCCATGATATAGTGTGAATAGCACACTAGAACATTCAAACAACTAGCCTTTTTTAACCATAAATTTTTAACACTTAGCTTATAAAATTGTTTCCAGATTAGTTAAATAATAAGTGCAACTGAACGAATTAGGTAATAATCGTCAGGTGAATATAATGTTATCTATAAATAACTATATATATAATATATATATATATAAGTGCAACTGAATCGTCAGGTGAATATAATGTTATCTATAAATAACTATATATATAATATATATATATATATATATTATTATTATTATTATTATTATTTATAGATAACATTATATTCACCTGACGATTATTACCTAATTCGTTCAGTTGCACTTATTATTTAACTGATGATCATTACCTACTCCATTCAGTTGTACTTATCATTGATTCATGTAACTACTATTTTGATTGAGTTTGAATGTACATGAGCAAATGGGATTTACTCCTTATTATTTAATTTATAAATCTATATACTTCAGAAAAACATAAATAAACTAAATTATCAATTTCTTATCGTTTACCAAGGGTTATTAAAGAAATTCACTCTGTTGAACGGTCAAAAGAAGTTAAGTTATTTTTTGAAAAGCTTTTTCATCACCAATAAAGACATTCGGTTCAATATAGTTAAAGCAAGCTTATGTTTTGAGAAATTTATTTGTTCAAAACTGCCACCCTTTACTTAAAAAATAAGTGCAACTGATCATGTTGGCATCATACATTTTCATCATTTATATATGTGGTAGCTTTGAGATAAAGTGATATTTCAATAAATTTTATAAAATTTATAATGGCCTTACTTTTTGGAAAACCTGAGGTGAGTTTTCCTGTAATTTGCGGTATATACATCAAGTCCCAAATAAAAAAATAAGAAAAAAAATTGTGATATAATTGTTGTTTCCATATAAATTGTGTTACTACAAGTAAGACTCCAAAATTGGCATTGTTTAATACATGACATTATGAATGAAACTATTGAAGACTAACACACTCTATCCGCTCTTGACCACCAAAATGAAATCATCGTAAAGGTTTTGGTTACATGCACTTAAACAGATTTATATCCTGATACCTTGATAACTTCTTCTGTTGGAAGCTGACTAGGTTTACATTACCCTGATAACATAACAATTGGTATTTATTTTTGCATACGAATTAAATTAATCAGTTACCTTGATTATTGTCCTTTGAAATGCAACATGTATTTGTTTGTGAGGTTTTCTTTGCATTAGTTGGTGCCAATAAGTTGCCATCCAGCTTCAAACATGCTTTATGCACACATGCTTTTTTCTTTTTACCAGGGCCCCCAAACTTTGGTTTATCCAAGCAAAACTTGCATGATCCACAATCATCAATTTGACATCCAGCACATTCTCCACACTTCTTACGTTTAATTCCTAAGACACATGTTTTTATGTGTATAACAATGTCAAAGTTAGCTACTTACCAATTTTTGGTGAAGCTTGTAAGTAAATAGCTGACTGTCCACTTTCAACACTGCTGTCATTTGAGATCACAATATAAATGAGTATGCAATTACTTGTAAGGCTTACCTCAAAACCAATCCGGTCCTTTTCCTTCCTGGTGTTTTTGTGGTTTGTTTGAATCGCCACTGAAGTTCACAATTTTTTCCAGGTGGTATGTTATCTTTTATCACAAGCACTTTCTTGCATGAAAGTGGCTCAGTTATTTCAGCTGCTTTGCATGTTGCCACTGCTTGCTGTAGTAAAGCATTTATATGCTTGATGTAGGGCAAAACTGCTACATTTTGTAGGGTCACTTGCTCTTGAAGCTCTCGAATCAAACCTTGGAATGTATTAAATTGAATGGTGTGATCTACAGGTTTTATCAAGTGTATAATCAACATTTACACAATAGAGTCAACATAGTTAATGTTGTCATCAGGATCGTCAATTATAATCTTAGGAACACTAGATGTGGTAGGCATGTTTTGGTGAAACAGAGAATGAACTCGATGAATGTGTTTGCACATATGATTATTGCTGTAGTCATAGCACATGCTGTCACAACTGTACATGTGTGGACACAAAAAATCACACTGTCTTTCTCTACAGATTCTGAAATCATCTTTGAGAGAAGAACACTCAGTACAAGTAGCAAGTAAACGTTTTACAGTGTAACCACTTGAATTACAACCAGACATGCTCTCAACTGTCCATTCTCCATCACTTCTTTGCTGTATTTCATATGTATAATGGAGTCACTTTTATACTAATTCTACACAATTATTAATACCTGGATCATCTTTGAAGGTATCTGAAGACCACGTTCATGACGATCTTGCTCTTCTTTCACTATTCTGTTTGTTGCAGGAGGTAAGGCTCTAGCACTCTTGTAACAGAAGAAGGCATTTTTTTCATATTCCAAAAGATGGTGAATCAAAACATTTTTTTCATATTCCAAAAGATGGTGAATCAAAACGTCTACTCTCTCCGATTGACTTTTCCATTTAAATGTAC
>WLWD01003625.1_pt1 | contig 69523 bp, 60 predicted proteins | sample 6712731 | NCBI WGS metagenome assembly WLWD01 (sample SAMN12718690, study PRJNA576275) | sponge metagenome | isolation source: marine sponge | host: Mycale hentscheli | place: New Zealand: South Island, Marlborough, Capsize Point | collected 2014-11-01 | reverse complement strand
GTTCAATCATTTCGCTGCGCTTGAGCAATTTCTTGGTATGCGTCCCCGGCAATACCCGCATGCAGCCGTTGCTCACCTTCGAGGCCGTCCCGGCCACCCACAACGTCGTCACCTCCATTGGCTCCAAGGGCCAGTACGAACCGTCCTGATGCCACTGCACCGCCTGTCCGGTGCTGGGCTTTTTGGCAATATAATGGGCCGCGAACATCGCCACATTGGGGCCAATGAATTGCTCGGCAATATCACCCAAGCGGTCGTCGCTGACCAGCCGGTGCATAAAGGGGTCGTGCGCCATTAGCCCATGGCCCAAACGCTCGGGCCGAATGCCCGGGTTTTTCTCCACCAACCAATGCACATGGGCCACCGTCTCGGCCGCCAAGTCAGCGTCGATGGCGCCGCGAGCAATGCAAAAACCCTGGCTATCGTATTGTTGCCGCAATGTCTGTTCCATTTGTCTCTCTTGCCCTCCTCGGCTCAATGGTGCTTAATTGCTACGCCCCTACCACGCTTGCCCCAGCCGCGAGGACGCCATGCCCAACCGCCTTAAAATCGCCGCCCTGGTCTCGGTATACCACAAACACGCCCACGCCCAGCATATTGTCGACCGCTTCCTTGAAGGCTACGGCTGGAACGGCTGCCACCACCGCCCGGAAATGGACGTGGTATCCCTTTATGTAGACCAGCAAAAACCCAAACCCGACAAGCCCGAAGAAGGGGACCGCTGGGATCTGAGCGTCGAACGTGCCGCCCGTTTCCCTCTGCTCGACGTTTACCCCACCATTGCCGACGCCCTTACCCTGGGCACCAACCGCCTCGCCATCGACGGCGTGCTGCTCATTGCCGAACACGGCGACTACCCGGTCAATGATAAGGGCCAGACGCTGTGGCCGCGCTACGAATTCTTTAAACAAATGGTCGCCGTCTTCCGCGCCTCGGGCCGCTCGGTGCCCGTCTTCAACGATAAGCACCTGTCGTGGAATTGGGACTGGGCCCGAGAAATGTACGATACCTCCGTCGAGTTGGATTTCCCCTTTATGGCCGGCTCGTCGCTGCCGGTCACCTGGCGCGTCCCCGACATTGAAATGCCCTTAGACGCCCAAGTCGACGAAGCCATGACGGTGGGCTGCGGCTGGACCGACGGCGGTGATTTCCACGGCTTCGAGACTATCCAGGCCATGGTCGAACGCCGACGTGGGGGTGAAAGCGGCGTCAAATGGATCCAGGCCTACCGCGGCGACGCCTTCTGGCAAGCCCACGCCCAAGGCCTCTGGTCGCACGAACTCTTCGAAGCCTGTCTGGCCCGTTGCATCCACCTGACCCCGGCCCGCCCCGGCTTCAACAATCCCTTCCCCACCATTGACGAAATGCGCAATCTGGTCGCCGACCCCTGGTGCTACCACTACGAGCACACCGACGGCCTGCGTTGTACTATGATGGCTCTCAACGGCCTCTTCGGCGGCAGTTGGGCCTTTGCCGCCCGCCTCCAAAACCAAAGCGAGCCGCTGTCGACTTATATGCACCTGCCCATGCCGCCCGGGCTGGCCAATTTCTTCTCGCCCCTGACCAACAATATAGAACAGATGTTTTTAAGCGGTCAGGCCACTTACCCCATTGAACGCACCCTGCTCACCACCGGCCTGACCGCCGCCGGCGTCGACAGCCTGCACCAAGAGCAGATCAAGATAGAAACCCCGCACCTAGATATCGCCTACCAGCCCGCCCCCAATTCGACCTACTGGCACACCTAGTCGTTGAAATAGGCCAAGCGCTCGCCCTCGGCCGCCCACAGCTCCTCGAACATCCGGCGGATATCGGGCAGCGATACCGTCGCCGCCGTCAACGGATCAAGGGCGCAGGCGTGGAAGGCGGCCTCCCGGTCGCGGTCGAGAAAGGCTTTCACCGCCAATTCCTGCACCGCAATATTAGTCATATTCAACGCCGCGCACTGCGGCGGCAACGCCCCCACATAGCAGGGATGGACGCCGCCCCGGTCGACCATACACGGCACCTCCACACAACTGCTGTCGGGCAAATTGGTGATCGCCCCGTTATTCATCACATTGCCGTTAAAGACAAAGGGGACCCCCGTTAGCTTGGCCTCGATAATCGACGAGGCGTATTCGTGCGACGGGTTGAGCGGTGGCACCGCCGCCTGCGGGTCGTCGTCGGCCACACCGGTATCCTTCATCCAGGCCCGCTGTCGGGCCGCTGGCAATTCCATTGGCACGGGCCCACGGTCGGGCACCCCATAGTGCTGGCGCAATTGCTCGGTGCGGCGAAAATAGGGCAGATACTCGGCGTTGTGGCGGGTGCTTTCGGTGACGAAATAGCCGAATTGCCGCATCATTTCAACCCGCACCTTTTCGTCCTTAAAACTGTCGTGCGTATCGGCGGCAAAAATCTGCTCGTACAGGTCCTGACCATCGCGGGCGAATTTCAAAATCCACGCCTGGTGGTTAATGCCCGCCACCAGATAGTCGATGTCTTCGTAGGGCGCGCCAATGGCGTTAGCCAATTTCTTGGTGGTCCCCTGGACACTGTGGCACAAGCCCACATTGGCTATCGACGAGCCCACCGAATGGGCCCAGATCAGCATGGCCATGGGGTTGGTATAATTGAGCATCAGGGCCTGGGGACAATGCTTTTCCATACTTTGGCAAAAGGCCAGATGCTCGTGGGCGGTGCGCAAAAAGCGAAATACGCCGCCCACCCCCACCGTATCGGCGACGGTCTGGTGCACGCCGTATTTAAGCGGAATACCAATTTCTGAGGCATACGGCTCGCCCCAATAGGCCGGTCCGCCCACCGATACGGCGGTGACGACAAAATCGGCCCCCGGCAAGAGCTTGTCGCGGTTGGTATCGGCGATGCATTGGGCCGGTAAATTATGGCCGTCGATAGCTCGCTGCACATAATTGCGCACCTGCTCTAAGCGCTGGGTATCGATATCGCACAAGGCGATGGTGGCATCCTGCAAAAGCGGCCGCGACAAAATGTCGATGGACAAGCGGCTGCCAAAGCCGCTGCCGGCGCCGATGATTACTATCTTAGTCACTGATCATTCTCCCTGTTTCAAGTGCGGATTGTTCACGGCGGATCGGGGGCAGTCCCTACGCTCATTCTCGCGCTCACGCGCTCCGAGGCCATTCCGACCCGCCCGCCCCTGCGGGGCGAGCTCCCGGGTCGGATGGAATCCGCTGCGGGACTACCCTCGATCCACTTCAAGGACCTGTGGAACGCCTCAACTACCTGTGAAACTCCTCAACTAAACTGTGCTGCGTCAACCCCGCCACGCCGGATGGGTCACGTGAACCAGATACGCCCTTTCCGGCACAATAATAGTCGCCTGTGTTCCTTTCTCGATATAGCCCAGATCGCCGGCCCGGTAGCGCACCGGCTCCTTTCCTTCCCCCCGCACTTCCAGACTCCCCTCCAGCATGTAGAAGACCTCGTCGTAATCAAAGGTCCACTCCAGCCGACTGGCCGCCGTATACTCGGTAAAACCAGCGGCCAATTTGTCGCCGGCCCCGATAATCGGATCGGAAACCTGAACCGAGGCGCCGGGTACCTCAAAAGGGGCCAGGTTCCTCCGATCTTGTTCTACTTTGTGAATCAAATACTCCTCCTTCCCTCTTTCCCTTCTTTTCCAATCGTTCCCTGGCTGTCTCTTTCCCTTTTCCCAAGCGGCCCCAAACCCTGGGGGTCGTCCCCGGAGAAGGGCTCTGCCTAGGGCGGAATTAACCGCCCACTCCAAATGGCCCTTCCTGTAGTCGCGAGTCTGAGGCCGACAAGGCCGGCGCCCATTTCCAGGCATCTCGCCCATCAGGCCCGTTCCAGAGCCCGCCGGAGGGGGCGGCCCCCAGGGCGCCCGACCACTTGTAACCCTCCTCCTCAATCGGCCCAGGCCCGTTCGTACGCCGCGATAATACGATCCATCATCGCGTCCTTTTCCGGCGTCGCCACCAGCCGCCCCGCCTCGGCATCGAGCCATTGTACGCATTCTTCCACGCCCCGGGCAAAAGGCACCGTGGCGACATATTCGGGCACCAGTTCCCGCACTTTGCTGCAATCGAATACCACGCTGCAAGCCTTATCCCCCAACAACCCGGCCCCGGTGGCCGGATCGTGATGGGCGATAAAATCGGAAGGAATATGCACCAACTGCGGCTCGACCCCGGCGGCACGGCCAATACTGGCGTAAATCTGGTTCCAGGTCAGCACCTCGTCGCTGGTGATCTGAAAGGCCTGGCCAATGGCCTTGGGATGCCCTAACAGGCCGACAAAAGCCACGGCAAAATCGCTATTGTGGGTCATCACCCACAACGACTCGCCGTCGCCGTGGACAATGAGTTTTTTACCGGCCCGCATCCGCGCCACCACCGTGGGCCCGTCGCCCACCGCCGTCGGCATCCGCGCCGGACTATAGGTGTGGGAGGGACGTACGATAGTAATAGGAAAACCGTCGTCCCGATATTGCTGCATCAACCGCTCTTCGCAGGCTATTTTCTTGCGCGAATATTCCCAATAGGGATTGGCCAGCGGCGTGCCTTCGCTAATACGGTAATGGGCCACCGGCTTCTGGTAGGCCGAGGCCGAACTGATAAAGATATACTGGTCGGTATGGCCGCTGAACAATTCGATATCGCGCTCGATCTGCTCGACATCAAAGACGATCCAGTTGACCACCGCGTCGAAATGGTGCCCCTGCAATAGCGTTTTGACCTGGTCCGGCTGGCCGATATCGCCGCGAAGGACCTGCACCCCCGCAGGCACATCAGAGCCGCTCTGGCCGCGATTCAATACATACAGCTCCATACCGCGCTCGGCGGCCAGTCGCGTGCAGGCCGTGCTGATCGTACCCGTTCCGCCAATAAACAATACTTTCATAACATATCCTTTGATTTAGCTGAAACACCGTCCCACGCCGATCAGACTTTCCTATCGACTTCTTTCATCAAGGTCACCGTAAGGGCCACTAGAGCGCCTACACCCCCGGAAAGACTCACCGCAGCCCATATCTTGACCCAGTGCTCAGAAAGCCCGACAAATCCTTCCGACCATTCGATAAAACAGCCCATTCCGGACAGCACAAATAACCAGGCTATCCGACGCCAGAGTTTGGCCTGTACAGACAGTCCTTTTTTGAATAGGGCAGGCAAACCGTCGAACGCCAACCTGGCGACTAATTCCATTAGTTGGTCCATGATTGTATCCTCTACTCCCCAGTAGGTCGCCGCCGTCTAAGGCGTTTCCAATAAAAAAGTCGTTCCATAGGGGCGGTTGGGTTATCTTGGGTTCCCCCAACCAGGAGAATCGCCCATGGGACTGAGTGAAGCCGAGAAAGTTACCTATATCGAAACGGCACAGGTGCTCAAAGGCAGCGACCGTCGGCAGTTTATGGCCCGGGTGGTCAAGAGTCTGGGTCCGGGAGGGCAGCGTCGGGCCGAAGCGGTGCTGGGTTGGAATCGCCAGACCATCCGCAAAGGGATGCACGAATTGGAGAGCGGCCTTCGGTGCGTGGACGCCTATTGGGCCCGAGGACGCAAACCGGCCGAAGCCCATCTGCCCCACCTGCTGGAAGATATTCAAGCGATTGCGGGGGGGCAAAGCCAAACCGATCCGACCTTTGAGACCACCCGGCTGTATACGCGCTTGAGTGCGGCCCAGGTCCGCCAGCAACTTATCGAGCAGAAAGGCTACCGGGAGGAGAGCTTGCCGACGGAAGAAACGATCCGGGTGAAACTCAATCACTTGGGCTACCACTTACGCAAGGTGCGCAAGAGCCAGCCGAAAAAAGATCCCCCAAACCGATGCCATCTTCGATCAGTTAGCCCAGATCCATGCCGAAGCGGCCCAGGATGAGACGGTATTACGCCTGTCATTGGATGCCAAAGCCACCGTGTTGATTGGCCCCTTTTCGAGAGGCGGAAAAGCACGCTTCGAGGTGGCGGCCGCCGATCACGATTTTCACCCAGAGGAGAAGCTAACGCCCTTTGGGATCTTCCTGCCTGATAAGGATGAGCTGAGTCTGTATTTCACCCCCTCTCGGGTGACCAGTGACTTCATCGTGGATTGCCTGGAGGACTTCTGGCGGAAAAATCGGGCGCGCTTCCCCCAGGTCGAAACCTTACTGATCAACCTGGACAATGGACCGGAGAATCACAGTCGGCGCACCCAATTCATGAAGCGGCTCATCGACTTGGTGGATGCCTTTGAGATGACGATTAAGTTGGCCTATTACCCGCCCTATCACAGTAAATACAATCCGATCGAACGGGTCTGGGGAATCCTGGAACAGCACTGGAATGGGCAACTGCTGGATCGAATCGATACGGTCCTCAACTGGGCGCAAACCATGACCTGGAACGGCCAGCATCCGATCGTCCAGTGGGTCGAGAAAACCTATCAGACCGGCCAACGTTTAACCCACAAAGCTATGGCGGCGTTGGAACGGCGATGGGTCCGGTGTCCGGCCTTACCCAAGTGGTTTGTCCACATGGAACCCACGCCGACTTGATGCGGAGTGCTTATTTTTCTGGAAACGCCTAAGAGTCCATTGGACAAACATTGCCAAACCTTTATTGGACAAACACTGCCAAACCTTTGACGCATGGCTGCGCCCAATACGCCTCTACTTGGCGGCCCCGCCAGCCAACCGCCCAATCGCCCGATTGCAACGCGCCCGCATCCCCAACAGCCACGCCTCGTCCCGGGGATATTGCTTCATAGTAATCGGCTCGTCCAGGCCCCGCTCCAGCAGCGCCAGCGTCTTGGGTCGCCCCTGCAATTTCTCCAGCAATTGCAACGCCCGCTGGTCCTGCAAGCCCTCTAGGAACACCTCGCCCCGCAAACTGTCTATAGGTCCCTCGGCCCCCGGATAAACCAGAAAGGCATCCCCCGAAGGAAAGGCGCCGCCGGCATCGGTTTCCCGGAAAGGGTCCAGCGAGCGCTTGGAATACTGGGTATACCAGAAATTGAACCCCCACTGCAGAAAACCAGCCAGATCGTATTTGAACAGTTGCGCCCCTAAAATGCGGTTGCGCGCCGAGGGCATACAGAAAAAGCGGTTGGCCACCTGGTCCCACTGCGATACGCAATAATAGGTCCACAGGTTTTTTACCCCCAATTCGACAAAAGGCTCAATATGGTTGCTGGCCGGAATAGGGTGCGGCACCAAACCACGCCGATAGAATTCAGGACTCGACAAGGCATCGATAAAAGGGAATCCCTTGAGGTGGCCCCGAATCATCGCCGCCGCCTCGGCAAAAGTCTCCAAATGCTGCGGCGATGGCTCGTCGGAAACGTGAAAATAGCAACGCCGCCGCAAACCGCGCCGGTCAATATAGCGCACCAAAGCCGACAGGAATTGGTCGAGGAAATTGCGATACTTGGTCCCACTGGCCTTGTCGGCCCAGCCAAATATCTTGCGCTGCCGGCCGTTTTCCCGGGCGATGATCTTGGGGCAGTGGGCCGCCCCCCACTGGGTGAATAAATGCGCCATTTCGAAATAGCGCACCCCGGCCTTGTCCGCCATTTTTACCCAGCGATCGAGGCGTTTAAAATTGAAGCTATACGTACTCCCCTCCTTTTCCACCTCTACCAGCTGCACCGTGGGCCGCTCGCCGCCCACCTCGGTGTCCAGCGGCGGGGTAAACAACGGCGTCAACAACAAGTTGACCCCGTGGTCCACGGCACTGGCGACAAATTGTTCAAGTAGCCGCCAGTGTTCCCGGCCCCACGTCTCCACCCCATACTGGGTAGCAATGCAATCGCTGTGGAACCAGCTGGTATGGATCAATTTCTGCCGCGGCAGCGCCACTGGGACAATATCGAGGCTGAAAACCTCCCGGCCCAGGACAGCGCCGCCCTGGACAAAGCGCACCTCCAGAGAATACTTACCACCCCAACCCCGCTGCGGCACCCGCACCGTCACCCAAACCGCCCGCCACTGCCCCGGCGGCGCCGGAAGCCCGTCCTCCAACGGATAGAGCGGATCGGGGTACAAACCCGGCGTCGTCCGCAGCACATGCTGGTCAAAAAGCCGTCCCGGCAACTGGGAAGGGACCAGGCCCACCGCCCGCACCTGGGCCAACGGTGCCAGTTCGCCGTCTAATTCAACGCTGAGGCCATCGATAAAATCGGTCGGCCGATAGGCCACCTGAAAGGAAAAAACCTCCCCCAACAGACACGAGCCCCGCCGCTCGGGCGGAGCCTGGAGCTCCTGGTCGGCAAAAACCTTGACCAACGAATTGAGCGGACGTGTAACAAAAGCGGACTGCGCCATATTCAACTCTCCGATTTTAAGTATCCCCGCACAGGGCGGGCAAATTCTGTCGATATATTCATATACAATTTAAGATTGACATAAATGATAGTTGCCACAACTTGCCCCTCTCAGTATCCCTTCGGATAACCTCGTACAAATCCCCACACTCGATCGAGCTATTTCTTTGCAGTGCAGCGCACCGATTCCGTGCTCGTTGTAGCTGCACGGGTCTATATGTGGTACTTTAATCGCCGGTCCAGGCGGTGGACCTTCATGAGTAGATCGATTTATAACTAAATGAGAGCTGGTCATAATTAGCGATCCGTCCAATTTGTTGTTCTATAGATACTTGTGCCAAGGCTAATCGAGGGCGATGAGGCTGAAAGCGGATTCCACAAGCCCGGGGTGCCCGCGCAGCGCGAGAATGAGCGTCAGCCTCATCGCCCTCGATTAGCCGTCCACCGGCGAGCCGCCTGAATTATGACCGCCCCTCAACTAAACAATAAAACGGAACGCGACTACTACTGATGCACACCAACAACTGGCACAAAATCACCCGCACCGCACTGAAAGACAAAATTCTCGGCGGCTGGGCCGGCAAAGCCTACGGCTGCATGATGGGCGAGCCAATGGAATACCGCGCCCAGGGGGAAATCTACGAGGGCAGCCTGGATATTCACCCCGACGCCCCGACCACCTGGCTGCACAACGAAGACGACCTCTACGTCAATATGGCCCTCCTAGAAGTCGTTCGGGACCAGGGCCTGGACGCGACCATGGAGGATTTCGCCCGGGTATTCCGTCACAGCCAGTTCATGCTATGGCACGCCAACGGCCAGGCCCGCCAGAATATAAAGGCGGGGATTGCACCCGGTCTGTCCGGACACCCCTTTTACAACCCGCACGCCGACGATATCGACTTTCAAATAGAATGTGATTTCATCGGCCTGATCTGCCCGGGTCTGCCGCAAACCGCCAGTGCCATCGCCGACCGGGTGGGACACCTGATGAATTACGGCGAAGGCTATTACGCCGGCCTTTTCCTGGCCGCCCTCTATGCCGCCGCCTTCATCGAAACCGACCCCCGCACCATGATCCCCATGGCCATGCGGGCGATCCCTGCAGACTGCGACTACGCAGCCATGCTGAGAGACCTGCTCAAATGGTACGAAGAGGAACCCGAAAACTGGCGCCGCACCTGGCAAAGACTCGAAGAAAACTGGAATTTCGATCTGTGTCCCTGGGCCAAGACCGATAGCGGTCGCTTCAATATCCAGGGTCACTTCAACGGGACCTATATCCTGATGGGTCTGCTGTACGGCAAAGGGAACTATATCGATTCCATCTCCATCTGCACCCGCTGCGGCCAGGACACCGATTCGAATGTGGGCAATTGCGGCGGCATCCTCGGCACCCTGATCGGCTTTGAGAATCTGCCGCAAACGGTCAAAGATGAACTGGCTCCCTATATGGACCGTGACTACAATTTCACCACCCTCTCCAATAATTCCGCCAGCCAGCTGTGCTACCAACTGGCCCTGGAGAATATCGAGTCCAATGGCGGCCGTATCGACGATGAGACGGTCGCCATTGCCACTCAGCCCTTTGTCTTTACCGGAAAGCGCGAAATATCCTTCATCGGCATGGAATTCGTCGAAACCTATAAAGCCCTCGACCCGGCGATCAAATGGCACGGAGCTTGGAACGTAGAACAAGCCCGCAAGCACCAGGCCGGCGGCGAAGTGATGATTTCCTCTGCGACACCGGGAGACTACGTGGAGATAGCCTTCAACGGTACTTGTATCTACATGCAGGGCAATCTGCATTCCAACTACGGCATCATAGATATCTATATCGACGACCAGTTGATCCAGAGCCGCGATATGTTTATCGAAAGCCAGTGGGATAATTGCCTGCAGTCCACGGCCGTCTGGCTGACCGGCCTGCACGAGGGCCAGCACACGCTGAAGGTCGAAATCAGCGCCAACAAAAATGCCGCCAGCAGTGGCACAGAGATCGCGCTGGGCCGGGTCGTTTCCTACCGTGGCGCCGTGGCGCCCCTGCCGCAGCAATAGCAAGCCAATGGGCAACTCCAGTCCAAGAAGGAGTACACTGTGAGTGACGCCATCATTGAGGGCAGGCAGATGCCAGCGGATCAGTATGTCGCCGCTGAGACGGCAGGGTGATCTATCTGACGAAGAACAGGTGGCAAGGCCTGAAGCGGTCGAGCAATACCCCGCCCCCTGCCTTTCACTTGCGCAAGTGCAGACCAAGCCCCATCATACAGGCAGATCCTCTCTCCCATGCACTCTTTGCGGCCTGGACTCGTCCATGATTCGGTCTATTGCCCTCCTCCTTGCCTGCCTGGCGGCCACCGCCGGCTGCGGCGGCTCGACGGCCCCGGCACCATCCGGTCCCCAGGAACCGCCCGCCCCCACCCTGGAGGTCACCTTGCCCGGCGAGGTGGCCCTGGATATGGTGTGGATCGCCCCCGGTACCTTCACCATGGGCTCACCCGCCAGTGAAGAGGGCCGCAACGAGGACGAAGACCCCGCCCATACCATCTCCATCAGCCAAGGCTTTTATCTAGGGCGTTTCGAAATCACCCAGGCGCAGTGGCACAGCATTATGGGAAACGATCCGGATACCCTGCGCAGCCCCACCCACCCCAGACAAAACGTCTCTTGGGATCAGGTCCAGCTCTTCATCCGTCGCCTCAACGCCACCGTTGCAGGGACCCCGTACCGTCTCCCCAGCGAAGCCGAATGGGAATACGCCTGTCGGGCCGGAACCCAGACGGCCTGGTCCTTTGGCGACGATATCTCCCAGCTCCCGGAATACGCCTGGTTCCTAGACAATACCCCGACCCCGCCCAGACCCCACGCCATAGGCCTCAAGCGCCCCAATCCCTGGGGCCTGTACGATATGCACGGCAATATGCGGGAGTGGTGCCAGGACTGGTACGGGATAGACTATTATCAACGCTCTCCCCGCACCGATCCGCCCGGCCCCGGCTTTGGTCGCGGTTCCATTTTGCGCGGCGGCGGTTTTGGCTCGCAGGCGGGGTCCACTCGTTCGGCCAACCGCAGCGGCGATTTTGGCGCCAGCTCGGCACCCAGCTACGGGTTGCGTCTGGTACGCCAACTGTAAACCAGGCCGATACCACCATGCTAACCCGCTTCATAGACAGCTTTATCAAAGCAATTTCGGTCGAGATGGAGGCCATGCGCCGGTCCCAGGGTCCCTTTGAAGAGCCCCTGGGATCAGGCCGTTTACTGGAAGGGGAAGAAGGGGCCGACCAATGGCTGTACGAATTTCCCCTGCTGCGCCCCAACGACAAATTGGTCCTGGGCGGCGAATGCAGCCTACGCGCCGGAGAGAGCGAATACTTGGTTAAAATCAGCGCCCTCCAAGGCGACCAGGTCGTCCTTTCCTGCAATCGACCGATAGACCTGGAAGCCACGCCCTTCACGCTGGTCATCTATCCTTGGTTCCTCTACGAAAAACTCAAAATCGCCCTGCGCGAACTGCCCGATTCGGACCGCTTCCACCCCGAGACGGCGCTGTCCCTATTCGGTCAGCTACCCCCCCGCCGCCTGGAGGCCGCGCCCATTCAGGCCCCCCCCGCCCTCAATTCCAGCCAGCACCGCGCCGTGGAATTGTGCCACAAATGCTCGCCAGCTTTCGTCTGGGGGCCTCCGGGGACGGGCAAGACCACCACCCTGGGCCATATCATCACCACCCTTTTGCAACAGCGCCAACGTCTTCTGGTCACCTCCACGACCAACGCGGCCGTCGACCAGGCCCTGGCCAAACTGGCCGAGCTGGAAGCCGGCCGCAACGCTCTTGAACAAGGTCTTATCGTCCGCCTGGGACAAACTACGGCACCAACCTTTGGCGCCAGTCCGGCGGAATTGGCCGAGCGCCTCAACGCCCACTTGGGCCGCCGCATCGAACGCCTGCAGCAAGACCGGCCCATCCTGCAGGGCCAGCACGACCAATGCGACCAGCTACTGGAACAATTGGCCGCCGCCAGCCGCCCCAGCCAATTGGAACTCTTCAGTGCTGCCCCAGACCCCAGTCTCGACCCGCGCCTGTTGCAAGGCGCCTTTGGGCCCCGGCGGGCACGGCGCATCGCCAGCCTCTCCACCGACGACCAACGCCGCCTTATCGAAAACCGCCAACAGCGTCTGCAGCGCCGGCTGGATCTGGGCCAGAGCAAAATTCAAGACCTCTACCGCACCCAACGCCATCGCCAAAGCAGCGTCGTCGATAACGCCCAGGTAGTCCTGGCCACTATGGCCAACGTCTATATCAGCGCCCTTATGCAGCAACAGCGCTTCGACGCAGTCATCGTTGAAGAGGCCGGCATGGCCGTCCTGCCGACCCTGTTCTACTGCGCCGCTCTGGCCCGCCAACGGGCTATTATGGTGGGTGATCCGCGCCAATTGCCCCCCATTGTGCAATCGGACCAATCCTACGTCCAGCGTGCCATGGGTCGCAGCATTTTCGCCGTCACCGTGCCCGAGCCGCACGCCAGTGACCTAGTCGTCATGCTCGACACCCAATACCGCATGCACCACAAAATCGGCGACCTGGTCGGCAATTTGTTCTACGGCGGCCGCCTGCGCCACCGCGACGACAGCGGCCATACCCAGTCGGTGGCCGACAAACAGCCCCACCCCGGCACGCCCGTAGTGGTGGTAGACACCGGCGGCCAGACCATCTGCGCCACTCCCGAGGGAAGCTATTCGCGCTACAACGAACGCAGTGCCCAGGCCTGCCTCGACCTTGCCCAGCAGGCCCTTGAAGACGGCGTCGAATCGGTGGCCATCATCACCCCCTATGCCGAACAAGCCCGACTTATCCGCCACCTACTCGGCTCAACGGGGATGACCGATGGGCGCGTCGAATGCCGCACGGTGCACCGCTTCCAGGGCGGCGAGCGCGACCTGGTCATTTTCGATACCGTCGATACGGCACCGCTACCACCGGGCCGATTGTTGGCCGGCAGGGGCCCCAATTCAACGGCGCCCAATCTGATCAACGTCAGTCTGTCGCGGGCCCGGGGCAAACTCGTCATTCTCGCCGACATCGCCTATTTCGCCGGCCACCGACAGGCCGCCACCATCAACGATGTCCTGCACCGGGCCGCCCGCACCGGCATCCGCGTTCCTCTCGGGGCAACCTCCTGAGCCAAGGAGTCTTATCTATGTTGGGGGATCGTATTAACGTGCTCAGCTGCCGCATCGATATCACCTCGCCTCTGCCCGCCGATCTGGGCCGCATACCCTTTGCCCCCAGCATCGACTTTGCCGCCCTTATCGCCCAAGCCGGGGCAACGGGCGTACTCGACCCCAATTCTATTGCCGTGGTCAATCTGACCAACGGCACCCGCGTCGATTTCGCCCGCAGCGACGATCTGGGCCGCATTGAATGGACCGTAGACGATCCCAACCACACCGCCTACCAGATCCACTTTGCCACAGCCCCGACGCGCCCACCTCTCATTCCCCAACCCTATGTGCCTCTGGTGGGCAGTGGCGACCTGTTGCGCTATAACGCCTCTACCCCGCGCCCCATCACCCTGGCCAATTCGCTGCACCTGCTCGATATAACCGGCGACGGCCGCGCCGATCTGGTCGGCTGCTGGAATTACTACCATCGCCCCGGAGAACCCATCTCCGGCCTGGTCTGCTATCCCCGCACCGGCACCGTAGACGATTTGCTCTTTGGTGATATGGCGCGTCTGCGCTATATCGAAGACGGCGAATTGAAGCATTTCCCCGGCGTCTACGTGCGCACCGCCTTTGCCGATATGGATGGCGACGGTCTGGTCGATATGGCCTTTGCCGACCGCAACGACAGCCATATCACCTTTTTCCGCAATACCGGCCAGCGCGACCAAGGCGGCCTGCCCCTATTTGCCCGCAACGGATCCGTTGCCGTCTCCTGCCAGACCATCGAGCACTTAATTCTACAGGATTTAACCGGCAACGGCGCCGTCGACCTGGTGGTCAACGGCCAACTCATCGCCAACCAGGCCCCGCCCGGCCAACCCTTCCAACCTGGCCCGACCCAGGACCTGGGCAGTGGCGCGCAAATCGCCTTTTTGGATATAGACGGCGATGGCCAGCTGGAATTGGTCGGTGTCGAGGGCGGCAGTTCGGCCTATCCGCCCCCCGACCAGCCGCGGGCCCTTTTCCAGCGCCGTCTCATTGCCAACGATCCCGTTGCCTACGGGCCGCCGCAACCGCTAGACGACATACCCGAGGCCGTCGACTGCACTCAATTGGGTATCAGCCACGACCCTAGTCGCCCCGGTATCCTATTGCAATGCAACGCCTACCAGCATCTAATCTTCTACGAATTGGCAAATGGGAAACTGCTCCGCCGCGGCCCGTTACAAGCCCTCTCCCCACCGGTTGCCTGGAGCGATCAGGCCTGGCCCTGCCAGGTCGACTGGGACGGCAACGGCGTCTGGGATCTGGTCATCGGCGGCGGCTATGGCTGGCCGCGCCTGGTCCGCAATGGGGGCAGTAACTGCGCCCCGGCCTTTGACGAGCCGCAATTAATCCACAGCGTCGATGGCCCCATCCGGGTGCTGCGCGGCGACCTGCTGGGCGGCGACCACTGGCATAATATGGGGTATCCCTATCCAGTACTAATCGACTGGGACGGCGATGGCCGGCTCGATTTAATGCTGCCCAACGAGACCAACCGCATCGTCTGGCATCGCAATATAAGTATGGACGGCACCCCTTTATTCGGACCGCGTCAGTATATCGAAGTAGAAGGCTTCCCCGACTCGGACCAGACCCGCGCCGCCTCGGGCCGCTTGGGCGCCAACGCCGATCTGCCCAATCATCCCTACCCGGCCGACCCCAGTTCGCCCTTCTTCTGGCGCACCGGCGCCGCCTTTGCCGACTGGAACGGCGACGGTCTGATGGATTTCATCACCCATAACCACCAGCGCCAGGCCACCCTCTTCGTCCAGCATATCGACGCCCAGGGGCAGCGCCAGGTGCGGCTGGACGGACCCGTACGCTTGGAAGACGGCCGACCCATCGACGACCGCATTGTCGGGCGCCAGAAACACTGGACCGAATCCTTCCGCCCCTGCGATTGGAACGGTGACGGCCGCACGGACCTCATCTACAACCTGGCCGGCACCGGCGAGATTTACCTATTGCGCAATATCGGCACCCCGCAGGAGCCTCTCTTCGCCGCCCCGCGCCAATTCAAATACTACGGCGAGCCCATCGCCTGCACCATCCACGGCCCCAACGCCTGGGCCGGAGATTTCAACGGCGACGACAAACCCGATCTGCTAGCCTGCGTCGAATGGAGTGTCTACCCCTTCTTCGCCCACGCCGCCCTGGAAATGGACCGGCACCCCGACTACCAGATTGAATTGCTGCGCTAAAGCCGGTTTGCACTGTAGCCGAAGCCTTTTACCGACCTTCAGAAAGGAACACAACGCATGCGAATCTACTGCCACCGGGGCATGCTGCGCCAAGCCCCGGAAAATACCCTGGCCGCCTACCAACGCGCCATTGACCACAGCTTCGATATCGAGCTTGATGTACAGATGACCCGCGACGAGCAATTGATCTGCTTCCACGACTGGCGGTTGGGCCGCACCGTGCCCGGGGAGGGTATGGTATGGAGCCATACCCTGGAGGAATTCAAAAGCCTCGATGCCGGCGGTTGGTTTGCCAACGAATTTGCTGGCGAATCCGTTCCCACCTTCCGCCAAGCCCTCGACCTGGTAAAGGGCAAAGCCCGCTTGGCCATAGAGATGAAAACTCTCGGCATTGACGAAGCTCTGGTGCAAACGCTGGACGAGGCCGGCATGCTTGACCAGGTCTACGTGTTCGATATCCCGCAGGACTTTTATTTTGCCCGACGCCTGAAAAACTCCTGCCCGCAGCTAAGCGTTGGCCGCAATTGCCTGTCCGAGAATGATTTTGACAGTCTGCGACAAGACGACTTCCGCCATACCGACGTCATCATGGCCATCACCCGCAATCCCTGGCTGACCAAAGAACATGTGCGGCAGGCCCACGACGCCGGGGTTGACATGGTTGATACCGGCGTCCACGATCAGGAGAAGATGGACCGCTCCTTGGAATTGGGGCTGGACGGGGTATGCTCCGATTGCGCGGACGAATTGACCTTGACTTAAAAAGCTATCTTAGCCCGCGCCAATATTTGTCTGGGCCCGGATTAAACAGCGAAATATCCCATGAATATCCGTCTAAAAAAAGGGATCGATCCAGGTATGAGCCACCAGCGCCGCCTGGAAATCGCCCGCAAAATCGTCGAAATATGCCGCGATAAATACGGCGCCCAGATCGCTGCTATCGGTGTCTACGGCTCGACAGCGGTCGACAAGGACCTGCCCTACTCCGATCTCGATATGACAATCCTGACCCGCACTGACTTGGGCGGAGAGACTCGCTGCTTCGAGTACGAGGGCATTCCCGTGCAATTGGATTTCCAAACCATCGAGGAATCGCTTGAAGCAGAAGCACGGATTCCCGGCCAGGGCGGCTGCTGGACGACCTTCCTGCCCCTGTACGATCCCGACGGCGAGGTCGAGCGCCTGCGACGCGTATACCAGTCACTCACCGCCGACGATATCAATATTGAATTGGCCAAGCGGATGCGGGACCATTTGTTGACCTACGTGGGCAAAGCCCGAAACGCCGTCCTGCTCGACGACCGGGGCCACCTTATCAAATCGGCCACCGAATTCGGCGAAGAATGCTGCCGGGCCCTCGAAATGCTCAACGGCGCCTATACCACGGGGCAGGCGAGTCTGCGCGAAGCGGCCAAGACTCTGCCCCAGCTGCTCGCCGGCTTCGCCGAGTTGATCGATACGGTCTCGGGGGCAACACCAGCCACCGAGCAAGCGATCTATGACGCCGTCGAAGAGCTGTGGGAGGGCATGCGGCAAATCGCCCGAGAGCGCGGCATCGATTGGCGGGGAACGGACCTGCACCTATGAACGCCAGGCGGATTTCCATTATCGGCAGTGCTGGCGCCGGCAAATCCACCTTCGCCGTCCGCCTGGGGACGCTACTTGAGCTGCCGGTCATCCATCTAGACGCCCACTACTGGCGTCCCAATTGGATCAGCCCGCCGCGCGACGAATGGAGAGCACAACTGCAGCAGCTTTTCCAGGGCGAAGACTGGATTATGGACGGCAATTACAATAACACCCTACCCGAGCGCATAGCCGCCAGCGACGCCGTAATCCTATTGGCCTTCCCCCGCCGCATATGCCTCTACCGGGTGTGCAAACGGGCGCTCAAATACTGGGGCCGCAGTCGCCCCGATCTAAACGCCGGCTGCCGCGAACATTTGCCCGACCGCCAATTCCTCCGCTGGATCTGGAATTACCCCGTGGTGAATCTGCCGGTGACCATGCAATTGCTGCGCGATGTCGAAGCGGAGAAAGAGGTGGTGATTTTGCGCTCGAATAGGGACGTGGAGCGGTTCTTGCGCACTCTGGATGCCGGATCGGGGTTGAATCAGTCCGGGAAAGTATAGACCGGCATAGTTAGCAACTTCGATTTCCTGCTCGCCCATCTCGGCAGGTGGTAGTTTATGCGTAGATTATATATTCTTCATTACATACATATATATTCGTACATGGCGAGAGGCAATATACTTTGTGCCAAATATTGAGAGCCTAACGGAAAACTTTACAGTTTAATAGGAGTAAAGAGGCTACCAAAGTTCTCGACATTTTTCGAGACTATAGACTATAGACTATAGCAAGAGAAATTTCGGGGTTGTATGGACTAGTCCCGAGGGGCATTGGGATAGTCCGACTTTTAGCTGGGCTATCGATTAGGACCGAAAAAAATCCGTTCACTCATTAGTTTACAGATTGCTATTTAGGGATCGATATATGGAAACTTTAACAATACGAGAAATAATCAACCAAGTTGATCGTGGTCAAATTCGGATTCCAGCCTTTCAGCGTAGCTTTGTTTGGGAACCAGATCGCGTGGCCTTTCTGATAGACAGTATTTTCAAGAGTTATCCCTACGGTGCCTTATTGTTTTGGCGTACTGATGAAACTCTGTCAGCTGAAAGACAACTTGGCCCATTTCAATTACCAGAGCCGAAAGCCGACTATCCTATTGACTATGTTCTTGACGGTCAGCAGCGGATAACCTCAATCTATGCGACCTTTCAAACCGGCCATGATGTTGAAGAAGGAGAAAACTGGAAAGATATCTATTTCGACTTTACTACAAGTGATGACGCCCAAGAAACGCAGTTCTATGCCCTTTTGCGCAGCGAAGCAGATCCTACAAAGTATTTCCCATTGAGAGTGTTGTTCGATACGACTGCGTACCGAAGAGCTACAAACGAGTTTGATGATGGATTAGCAAATCGTATAGATGAAATGCAATCCGTATTTAAAGAAGCGCGGATTCCTGTTCAAATGTTTAGAACCGACGAGAAAGGGACCGTTGCCGTGATCTTTGAGAGAATCAATCGTCAAGGTGTGCCTCTAGATACAATGCAACTACTGGCAGCCTGGACCTGGAGTGAAGAATTCCAGCTTCAGAACGAGTTCGAAGATCTAACGGACGACCTCGATAACTTTGGATACAACACAGGAAACGTAGACGAGAATCTGCTTTTACGGTGCGCATCCGCTGTACTGGTTAACGACCCAAAACCTGAAGCAATTGTTGAAATCCCTGGCGAACACATCCGTAACCGCTTTGACGAGGTCGTCAATGGTGTCAAAGGAGGATTGGACTTTCTTCGGGCTAATTTTGGTATCCAACGAATTGATAATCTTCCATTCCAGACCATACTTGTACCATTTTCGGTTTTCTTTGCAGTCTCGGGGACAAGACAGATTGTTGTAGACGATGACCAAAGAAATCTCCTAATACGCTGGTTTTGGCGGACCTGCTTCTCACGCAGATACAGTAGCGGGGTGCTCAGGAACCTTAGAGAGGATATTCAAGAAATGCTCCAACTCAAAGGTGGCCAAAAGTCAAATCTAGGTAATTTCTCCGTCGGGTTGGAAACTTCGTTCTTCTTGACTAATAATTTCACCATGCGAAATGTAAACGCAAAGACCTTGATTCTGCTGCTAGCACAGCAAGGACCGAAAAGCTTTATTTCAGGTGGCAACCTCGACTTAACAGCCAAGTTGAAGGAATATAACAAAACAGAATTCCATCACATTATGCCCAAATCTTACGTTTCCACTCTTACAGGTTTAGAATACTCAGTCAATTGTTTGGCGAATCTCTGTTTTCTGTCTCGATCAGAAAACAAGACCTTGGGCGGCTGCGCACCGAGTATCTACAGAAGCAAAATGTCAGAGGAGGAAAGTGAAATACTAGGATCTGCGTTATGCCCTCAGAACCTATTCGAGGACCTGTTCGATCCCTTCGTTAAAGAACGGGCTAGATTGCTGACGAAAACAGCTTTGAAGTTGATCGATGAACCATCATAACTATCAGTCGCCAGGATTGAGCATTGAGACTATAACCCAGGACAGGATGAGAAAATGAAAGCTCGTATCTACACGGATACATCGGTCCTGGGAGGCTGCGAAGACCAAGAGTTCGCAGAGCACTCCATCCAGCTCATGGACAGCTTCATCCGAGGAGAAATAGTCCTTGTCTTGTCCAGCCTCACGATCCAGGAGCTGGCTACAGCACCGACCGAGGTACGCAGTCGGCTTGTCGCCGTGCCTGAAGCGCACATCGAGACGCTCTCACTTGATACCGAGGCCAAGGAGCTCGGAGAAGCATACCTTGCCGCTGGGGTATTGGCACCCAATATGCTAGCCGACGCACAGCATATTGCCATAGCAACGGTAAACCGCGTCGACGTACTGGTAAGCTGGAACTTCAAGCACATAGTCAACTTACAGCGGATCCATGGCTATAACTCCGTGAATTTGCGCAAAGGCTATCCAATGATCGAGATCCGGACGCCACGAGAGGTGTTGTCAAATGAGTAAGACCGAGAAACCATTCAATGCAGTCGCAATGATGCGATCGGCCAGAGACAAGATATCGGAACAGATCGACAGTATGACATTGGAGGAAGAACTGGAGTGGCTCGCTGTACAGGAAGTCCATGATCCATTCTTGAAACGCCTTAGAGATCGCGCTGCTCAACAAGCCGATACAGCGGGCCGACCTTCGGCCCGCTGATGCACCCAAGGCGTTATTGGTACGATGCATGAGATGATTGGCTATGGAGAAGAAAAAGAGATTTGATGCGGTCCGTATGGTGCCTCAAATAAGAGATACGCACTACGAGCAGACCAAACACATGACTAAGGAAGAACGACTCGCCTTCTACCAAGAAAAGGGAAAGCAAGCCCAAGCTGACTTGGAAAGACTTGCTGAACTGGTGGGCACGAATAAGATAGATCGGGATCTAATCTAAAATAGTCTAACGCGCCTATGGAACTTTGTCCCCGCATCGCCGCCACCCATCGAGGTGAGAATATCACCGTCCTGCCGGAGCAAGCCATGTTTAATCAATTCGTCGGATCCATTCCCGTTAGCGCAGTCGCCAATACGTCGATTAACACCGCGCACCATTCGCAATCCAAGACCGCCGACAAAGTACTGATCGCCAGCCCGCCTGTGGTGCAGAACCCGCGGGCACAAAGCTTTGGAGTCAGCATTGCTGTTGCGAGCCTTGCCACAGCGTGGGTTGAATATGGCTTTGCCAGAGACGAGCTGGCCTTCACCGCTGCCGCCAGTCATCACGGTTTGGTCGCCGCCGATGACCAGGCCCTGCATATACGCGTCAATCACAGTGAAGTATTGCCGACGGATAAACCCATTTACTATCGTGTGGTAGCCCAGTCGCTGAGCTATCAGGACGCCTATAATCTGCAACGTGGTGAGCCGCAAGCGACACCGATCTATGCCCTGCGTTTGCCCGATTCCAATGCACAGAGCATTCGTGTGGTCAGCATCAACGACACCCATGGAGACATCCAGACCATTGGCAGTCTACATGCGCAGATTGAAAACCTGCAGCCTGATGTGCTGGTGTGGAACGGGGACACCTGCAACGATTTCAACGCCAACGATGCACCGGCACAAATCCTACTCAATCCGGCCAATGAGTTACAGCGGGCTTGGGCCGCCACCCGCCCACTGCTCTTTTCCAACGGCAACCACGACGTCCGCGGCCGACGTGCACGTGAAGCCGTGAAATGTTTTGTAAGCTGCCCTGAATCAGCCGAACTGCCCTATAACCAGGCCCTTCGTTTGGGCCCACTGGCTTTGCTCACCCTCGATACCGGTGAAGACAAACCGGACCGACATCCCGTCTTTGCCGGCACTGCCGCCTACCAACCCTACCGCCAATACCAATCCACCTGGCTGCAAGGGACATTGCAGCAAGCCGCCATCAAAGACGCGCCGTTTAAAGTTGCAACCGCCCATATCCCGCTGCGCGGCCTCGATGGCCAGCCGGACGGCACAACGCTCGAAGGTTTTGCCCACTATAGTGGATTCGGCGCCAAACTCTGGCTGCCGCAACTCAATGCCGCTGGCTTTGCAGCCGTCATCTCCGGCCACACCCATCGGGCCCGCCACGATGCACCAACAGCGGCAATGCCCGTACATCAATTCGTCGGTGGCGGTCCGCAACCGGAGCAAGCCACTGTGACCATCATTGACGCCGCCCTGACCAATAGTAAAGCATCCATGCAGATCCAAATCGCCAACCTGCAAAGCGACATATTGTTTAAGCAGGCCTTTGCCTAAACGGCGCGGCGGACACAATCACTATAACGGCGCGGCATCAAATAGCCTGTACTGCCCCGATCCCTTGAACTAATGACCTACGGCGCTGAGACACAGGCGCCCTGTTGACTACGGAGGCAAATACTCACCTTGGACCAACCCCATATCGTCCTCATCATGGCCGACCAATTGCGCTGGGACTGCCTGTCCTGTTACGGCGACCACCCCGTGCAAACGCCCAATCTCGACGCCCTGGCCGGCGAATCGGCTGTCTTCAACCGCGCCTATTGCGCCGCGCCGCTGTGCACCCCCACCCGCACGTCGATGTTTACCGGCAAGTGGCCCCACACCCACGGGGCCATCGTCAACGGCCACGCCTACGAACCGGAAATGCCCTACGGCACCGCCGGCCCGGATCACCGGACCGATTACGAAATTCTCGGCGAAGCCGGCTACCAACTAACCCACGTCGGCGTCCAACACCTACGCCTCGACCCGACGCTGGAAGAGCGCGTTCCCGCAGCTGATATCACCTACAATAAGGAATACGCCGCCTATTGCCGCCAAAACGGCATTGCCCGCAATCCGCAAAACCAGCAACTCACCGTACCCAATATGGAGTGGAGCGGCGGCCGCCCCATTGTATCGATGCGCCCTCAGGCCCGCGTCACCCAATTCCCCCATCCCGCCGAAGACTGGATGGATATGTTCTGGAGCCGGGTGGCCGCGGAAAAAATAGCTGCTATGGACCCGGACCAGCCCCAATACCTGAAAGTTCTGTTCTGGGCCCCGCACCCGCCACTGGAAGTGGCCGAGCCCTATTTCAGTATGTACCCGCCCGAAAGTATCGACATGCCCCCCACAGTGGGCCAATGGTGTCCGGGCCAGCCGGCCTCATTGCTGGCCCAATCCTGCGGCCAGATGGGCCTGGGCCAATTGCGCGAAGAATACCGCGATGGCTGGAGCGCCTATTTCGGCATGGTAACCATGATCGACGACTGCGTCGGACGAGTGGTCAACGCCCTCAAGGATAAGGGCCTGTGGGACGACGCCCTGGTCATTTTCACCTCGGACCACGGCGAAATGCTGGGCTGCCACCATCTCATGCAAAAGCACTGTTGCTACGAAGAAGCCGCACGGCTGCCGCTGTTGGTGAAACCCCCCGGCGGTGCTTCCGGGACGCGTCCCCAACTAGTCAGCGCCATCGACTATACCCCCACCGTCTGCGATTACGCCGGCCTGGAACCCCCGCCAGGCGCCCAGGGCCAATCCTATCGCACCGCAGTCGAAGACCCGGAAGCCCCCTTGGACCGACGCCACCTTTATCGTCTACAACGGCGACCAGGGCCGCAACCAAACACCCATGCGCGCCATGGTTGCCCAATTAGATGGACGGACGTGGAAATATATCTACACTCGCGGCGATATCGACGAATTGTACAATCTGGACGCCGACCCCATGGAAACCGAATCGCTCAGCCAGAATCCTGAATATATCCTCTTGCGCAACCGGTTCCGCCGCCAGTTGGCAACCTGGATGAACGAGAGCGGCGATATCATCGAATTGGAAGGGGACTGATCGGGCCGCCGGGCTCCCCGTTTTCGGTACTATATCAGATTGGAAACAGCCCGCTTGTCCCCTCCATTTTGCTCCACCGCAGGTCTTCGGGGGTGCTGGCCGGCGGCGGTATGTGGGGAGTGGGGCGGGGAAGCTGGAGGCCGGGCGGGCGGCGCAGCCGGGCGGCGGGGGGAAGGCCGCAAGCGGGCATCACATACCGCCAGAGGCCGGCCCCCCGAAGACCGTCCTTTGGGGCACTCCCCGCAACTACCCGCCCACCAACTCTCGCACCCGCCGGCAAACAAAATACCTCGGATAATATGAAAGCGCCGGATGGCAAGTATCTCCATCCGGCGCCCGTTGCCCCTATCCTTTTCTCTAAGCAACCCCTCGCAATACCTCGGCGACCTCGTTGTGTCCCGCCGCCACGGCCAAAACCAGCGGCGTCTGCCCATCTTTATTGGCCCGCTCGATATCGCCGCCCTGGGCTACGATGGCTTCCACCACCGGCCGTTGCCCCTGGCCGGCGGCCCAGTGCAGCAGCCCGTTGCCCCAGTGACCGGTCAGGCTGAGAGGCGTAGCGCCGCTATAATCCCGCACCGATAAATCGGCGCCGTGGCCAACTAACCTCAAGGCAATGGCCTCGTGGTTGCTCATAACGGCCGCCCCCAACGGCGTACTGCCGTAGCTGCTGGGCGCCTCGACATTGCCCCCCCAGTCCAACAAGACATCGACCACATCCCCTTGACCGCGCCAGGCGGCAATAGCCAAGGCGGTATTCAGGTGGGTCGCCGTAGCCTCGATATCGGCCCCACCAGCGAGCAAACGGCCCACCGCCCCGACTTGCCCGGCCCAAGCAGCCAAATGCAACGGCGTGCCGCCCCAGCGGCCCCGGCTGTGGGTCGAGGCCCCATGCTCAAGAAGCAAATCGACCATCTCCACCTCGCCGGCCATAGCGGCGCAATGCAAGGGCGTCAGGCCCTGGCCATAAGCGTGCAGCAAGGGGGCATCGGCCGTCAGACACAAATCGACCAGATCGCGCCGGCCCAGGGCCGCCCCGGTCCAGATATCGGGCCGAGCGCCCCGGTCGAGCAAATACACGACCGTTTCCTTCAGAGCCTCGCCGCCCAACCATTGCCACTGCGCCGCCGTATGGCACAGCAACGACCGGCCGTCGGCGCCCGGTTGCTCCAACAGAGCCGGATCGGCGTCCAGCATTTGTTCGAGCCGCTCCTGCCAGGCCAGCGCCGCCGCGGTGAATACGCTGCATTGGGCACCTCGCTGCATCAGGGCATCCGTCGTTTCCCGCATCCCCTCTACCAGCACGACTATAGGGTTTTCGCCCTGGAGATGGACCACGCTCTGGCCACGGCCTGCCACGGCCCTATCCAGCGGCGTATGCCCGGCCTGGTTAGACGCGTTTGGATCGGCACCCTGCTGCAACAGAAAGCCCACCATCGCCCCCTTACCGGCACCAGCGGCCAGATGCAACGGGGTATTGCCCGCGGTATCGCCGGCGGCCAATACCCCAGGGTCAGCCGCCAACAATTCCTCCAGCCGATCCTGCTTATTGGCCAGGGCGCAGACAAAAGCGTCCACCCGCGCGCCTTTTTCCACCAACAGATCGAACGTCCCGTGTACTTCGTCGAATTCGCGTTCCACATGGGCCTCCATACTCAACGCCGCCCGATACAGGGGCGTTTGCCCGACCGTATCGCAGGCGTCGAGATCGGCCCCCGCCTCAATCAGCGCCCGGGCTTCTTCTTCCTGGCCGCGGTCGGCGGCGTGGTGCAGCGGCGTCCAGCCATCGGGCAGATAACTGCCCTGGTGGCGGGCGTGAACCAGGTTGGGGTCGGCAGCCAATAAGTCCCGCACAATTTTGGCCTTGCCCAGGACGGTGGCGCTAAAGATATCGGGCCGGGCGCCCTGATCGTGCAGGAATTCGGCGTACCACCAGGGTGGTCCCCAACTACCCTGCTGCAGGGAATCTATATTGATGGCCGCTACCTGCAGCGGTGTCTGGCCTTCGACATCGACGGCATCGAGATCGGCGCCGTGCTCCAGCAGCAACCGGGCCAGATCCACTGCCTGGGCCACGTAGGATAAACGGTGCAACGGCGTCTGGCCCTGCCCATCGCGGGCATTGACCTGGGCCCCGCGTTCGAGCAATAAGCGGGCAATTTCTGTATGTCCCCGATATGCGGCCCGATGCAACAGCGTCTGCCCCTCGGCGTCTTGGCGCTCTGCCAATGCGCCATCCCTATCCAGTATCTCTCTCACTTGTTCCACTTGCCCCGCCTCAACCGCCACACAAGCATCCACCAGCCGGGCGAAGCGCTCGTCCCGCGAGGGACGGCTATCGTGTAAATTGTCCTCTACCATGTGCAACATCTCCTCTTTGAGCCGCTTGCGGGCGGCGTAGAGTCGGTTGTTGACCCAAGGACTCTGCACCCCCAAAAAAGCGGCGATCTCCTGATGCGAATAACCGCCTATATAGAAGAGCGTCACAACCTGGCGCTGGCCATCGGGCAAAGCCTGCACGGCCTGTTCGACGGCGCCGCGAAATTCCCGCGCTTCGAGCCTCTGCACCGGATCCAGGTCCAACGAGGCGACTTCGGGTATTTCGTCCAATGGCGTGCTGACCCGTTTGCGGCGCCGCAAACGGTCGCACTGCTTAAAAACAATTTTGCGCAACCAGCCGGCAAAAGCCTGCGGTTGGCGCAAATCCGCCAGACAACCATGGGCTTCGATAAACGCTTCCTGGGCGGCGTCCTCGGCCAAGTGAAAATCGCCCAGCACCGAGTGGGCATAGCCCACAGCCATATCCTGGAAGCGCCGCACCATAGTGCCGTACGCCGCCAGATCGCCGCTGCGGGCCCGCCCCACTATTTCAGGTAAATCGTCCATCTCAGACTCCTGAATACGCCGTAAGAATCAGCTCTTCTGCTAATATAGGCCCACTTCAGCGTCCATTTCTCTAGGCAGCAACAAAAAAACGCGGTGCCGGCCCCAAGGCCGACACCGCGCTCACGATCTCTTGAAACGACGGCTCAGCGCAATAAGAGCAATTTGCGCGTCGCCACCCGATCCCCCACCCACAAACGGTAGAAATACACGCCGCTGGCCAATTCGGCCCCGGCACCGCTGCGTCCATCCCACTGCACCGTATACTGCCCGGCAGCACGGAAACCGTCGGCCAGCGTCGCCACTTCCTGGCCGGCCAGATTGAATACTGTCAGCCGCACCGGCGCAGAGGCGGGTACCGCAAAACCAATGGCCGTGCCGCTGTTGAACGGATTGGGGTAATTCTGCGCCAGGGCAAAATCGTCCGGCTGGTCGCCTGTCTGGGTTTCTACTACCGCAGTGGGCGGCCTGGGCGTGGCGGTAATCCAGTTCATCTCGTCCAGATAAAAAGTGCCTTCTAGCGTTCCGCCAAAACTGATGGAGGCCAATTCTCCCTCAACGGCAAAACGCTCCATGGGAATCTCCACCAACTGCCAGTCCTTATTATCCAGATCGACCAATCCCTCACCCAACAGATCCACCGTCTCACCCGGCCTCAGCGTCAACGTCAAACGCGGCAGCAAGCCCACCGTGGCATCGCCGGGATGAAAGGCAAAGCGCAAAGCGCTATAGCCAAACGGGCTGGTCGGCTGCTGCGGGACCAGGTTTATATTCCAGCCCAAAAGCGGCGCGTCGGCTACATGCACCGGGGTCGCCGTTGCACCGGCGAATACCGGCCCCGAATCGTCCGGGGGCTGTATTTCAATACCGGCTGGGGCCTCGACACTCCAGCCCTCCAGAGGTCCCTCGCCCAGCACCGCCAGATCGCTGCCCGGCACCACCGCCAACTCGTGCTCGAGGGCAATCACCAGCCGGTCGGCTGCCGTCTGTTGCTCAATGCGAATGGTAATGGACTTAGGTCCAGGGGCCACTTCCAGATCGACCTCGGCAACCAAAGCGAAAAGGGTCTCGTCGATGGCTTCCAGAGCCAGGTCCGCAGGACCGCCCAAAGCACTTAGATCGGCCGTCACCACCGGCGCCGAGCCCTCGCCCACACCGCTGAGGCGCACCTGCCCATCGAGCCGCAATTTACCCTGGGCAAAAACGGTCCCGGGAAAATCCCCCTCCAGCTCGCCGCGCAGAGTCGCATAGGTAATCTTCAACACCAGGTGATTAATCCAATCCGAACTCACATACAGGTTGCCCGCCGCGTCGCTGGTCAACCCCACCGGCTTGCCCCAGACGCTGTTGGCGTTGCCAGGGGTGGCCAGCAGACTGCCGAGAAAATCGGAGACGACCACTTCGCCCTCCCCGCCCCCTTCCATAGCCACCACTTTATAAGCGATATCCGAACCGCGTCCCCGGCCGCGCAAGGCGACAAAACCCATGTCGCGGTACTCGGACGGAAAGAGCTCGCCGTCGTAAAAGTGGATCCCCATGGGCGCTGTATGGGCCGGCACTTGGGCCACCGGCCGCCCCACCTGCTCAAAGTCGAGGCTGTCCTGGGCAGTGAGGGGCAAAATGGCCTCTTCGTACTGACTGATGGAGAAATCGACCCAGGTCTGGAAGCCATGGGCGATGGGCCAACCGTAAAAACCGCCATCACGGACAATATCGATGCGCTCCGGCGGCAAAAAGTCGCCTTCGCGGTCGTGGCCGTTAACGGTCATCCACAACTCATTGGTACGCGGATGGAGGGTCATGCCCACGGCGTTGCGCAGACCGCGGGCAAAGACCCGCTGGCCGCTGCCGTCGGGCTCAAACTGCAAAATAGTGGCGCGGCGCTCGTCGTCCTCGCGGCACAGATCGCAACTGGAGCCCACCGACAGATAGAGCTTGCCCTGGTCTTGGTCAAAAACTAGCGTGCGGGTCCGATGGTGGCCCACCGGCAGATCGGGCACCACCACCTGACGCTCTTCGTAATAGCCGTCGCCGTCACCGTCGCTCAGCCGTACGACCTGGTGCATATCGGCCACGTACAAATCGCCCTGGAAAAAGTCGATGCTATTGGGAAACCACAAACCATCGGCCGCCACCACAACCGTATCGGCGACCCCGTCGCCGTCGCGATCGGGCAGGGCCAATATCTGGGCTAACATATTCTCCTCTCCCGGGGGGGTCGAGCTATCCACCGCAGGAGTGAATTGGCCGCCGCCACCGGCTTTCATATTGGCCACGTGCAAAACCCCGTCGTCGTCCCAGGCCATAAAGCGCGGCCCTTCCAGACCGGGGGCGGCAAAGACCTTGGCGATAAAACCGGGCGGCAATTGCACCGCCAGTCCGGCCGGTACTTGGCCTTTGAACTTATCCGGGACAATCAGCGGCGTGCTGACCAAACCCAGATCGCCCTTGGGGCTGATGAAAACCTCGCCTGCAGCCGACTCGGCCAATTGCGGCGGTTGCTGGGCTTGGACCTGGGCGATAAAGAAAAAAGAACAAAACAAAAGCAAAATTCTCGCAGACATGCAGGCTCCTCAATAGATATTAATCCGAAACAATGGCGGCTTAAAAGGTGTAAAACGCAATAAATGTATTATAGATAGTAATATACATTTATACCGCATATTCAAGCGGGCCAATTTTTCGCTAACTAATTAGCATTTTTTCTTGACAAAAGAAAAAATGAATTGCTAATTAATACGCACAACGACGTAAACCACTTTTTTGGGACGAGAATTCATGGCACGCCCCCGTCAGCCCGGTCTCACCGCCCGCGAAAACCAGCTTATGGAAATCATCTGGCAGCTGGACCAATCCACCGTCGAGGATATTCAGGGGGCTCTGCCCCAAAAGCTGGCCGGCTCTACCATCCGCACCTTACTGGGGATTATGCAGACCAAGGGCTATATCGAGATTAGTCAGCAGGGCAAGGCCAATCTCTACCGCGCCCGTCTCAGTCGCCAAGAGGCCCAGACCTCGGCCCTGGAGCAGGTGCTGCAGCGCTTTTTCCAGGGTTCGGCCGATCTGCTCTTGGCCCGCCTGGTCGAGGATGAGCGCATTGACCCGGACGAGCTGGAACGCCTGGGCCAAAGCCTGAAAAAACAGCAGGAGGACCAACCATGACAGCCGCCGACGCGCTCCATGCCCTGGGCCCCCTACTGGTCGATCTAAGCTTCAAAGCCACCCTGCTGTTGGGCGCCCTGCTCTTGCTGGACCGATTCGGCGCCCGACACCGGGCCGCCTGGCGCAGCCTGTTGTGGAAAGGCGGCACCATCGGCCTATTAGTCCTGCCCTTGGCCCCGGCTCTGTTGCCGCCACTACACCTGGGCACCCCCAGTCAATTGGGCCAACAGCTGGCCGCCCAGGTCGGTGTCGAAACGGTCACCACCGCCCCTCTGGACACCTCCCCCATTATCACGGCCGTATCGCCTCCCAGAAAATTTCTCGGCCCCACCGCACCCAGCTCTTGGCCCCTCCTAGTCGCCGTCCTGTATCTGGCCGGGCTAACCGTTTTCTTAGTGCGCTTGACCGGCGGCTGGTATTACCTGACCCTGCTGCGCAATCGCCGCGCCTGGCCTTCGGGTTTGCAACACCGCCTGCGCCTGCGCCGCCTGCAAGGCCAACTGGGCTTGCGCCGCCCCGTCCGCTTGCTGGCCAGCGCCCAGGTGCAGGGCCCGGTGCAAATTGGCGCCCTCGACCCGGCCATTATCCTGCCCGCCCACCTGCTGGGCACTATCGACGAGGCGACCTTCGACGCTGTCGTCGCCCACGAACTGGCCCATGTCCGACGCTGGGATTTCCTCTTCAATTTGCTCTCGAGCCTGACCCTGGCCCTGTATTGGTTCCACCCCCTGGCCTGGATCGGCGCCCAGCGCCTGCGCACCACCGGAGAAGAAGCCTGTGATGATTGGGGCGCCGACGTCCTGGGCGATGCCAAGGCCTACGCCCGCCACCTGTTGGACGTGGCCGCCGGCATCCAACAGCAGCGCTGGTCGAGTCTGGCTCTACCCTTGGCCGGACAGACCGGCACCCTGCACAGGGTCCGCCGCCTCGCCGCCGGCCATACCCCGCGCCCCCGCTTGCCGCGGTTGGCCGGTACTGCCTGGATTCTGGCTTTGGGAGCCGGCGCCGTCTGCCTGGGTCGCGCCGAAGTCGGCGCCGCCCCTAGCCAGCCGGCCCAGCAAAACAACGGCTGGCTGACCGCCTTACTAAGCGAACACTGGCAGAATCTGTGGCAAGGTGAAAGCGCCGAAGATCATTTGCGCGCCCTGGCCGGCCCCAACGACCAAGTTCGCCAACGGGCCGCCTACGCCCTATTGCGGCTGGGCCCCCAGGTCGTGCCGCGTCTGATTGAGGAAAGCCGCTCCGAATTTATCCGGGTGCGCTATCTGGCCGTACAGCTATTGGGCCGCATGAAAGACCCCAGCGCCGTCCCTGCTCTTATACTGCGGCTCGACGATTCCTCGGCCCACGTCGCCGGCAAAGCGGCCTGGTCGCTGGGCCAGTTGCGCGCCGTATCCGCCCTGCCCGCCCTACTAGATCAGGTAAACGATATCTCGCTGCTGGTCCGCCCCGCCGTGCTGCAAGCCCTGGGCGCCTGCCATTCCTACCAGCAGTACCCCGATTTGAGCGCCCAAAGTCACGCCGCCGTGCTGGCGGCCCTGGACGAGCCGGAAGTGGAAATACAAATGGCCGCCGTGCAAAGCGCCCGCTATTTTGACTACCGCGGCGCCACCGCCCAATTGCTGCACCTGGCCACGACGGGCCAGCCTCGGGTCCGCCACCTGGCCATCCAGGCCCTGGGCGAATTAGTCACCGGGCGCACCCCCGGCACCACCCCAAAGCTGCCGCAAAGCCAGCGCGACCAGATCATCGCGACGTTGCAGCAGGCCCTTATCGGCGAGCAGGATTACCCCACCATTCGCAACAAGGCGATGCGCGCCCTGCAATTGCTCAAATTAGCCCAGCGTCGAGCCCAGTCGGAATCGATATACGCCTAGACACGACTGCCCGAGAGGACGGCTCATGCAGAATCTTTCTATGCTGTTTTTTTGCGCCCTCGCCGTGGCTCTATTCCCGATCATGTCCAGCGCCCAGCGCATAGCCTTCACGTCGCTGCGCGACGGCAATATGGAACTCTATTCTATTGCCCCCGACGGCGGCAATTTGCTGCGTCTGACCGATCATCCCGGCAAAGACCTCAACCCCTCCTGGTCGCCCGACGGAATGCGGCTTGCCTTTGAATCGGACCGGGACGGCAACGCCGAAGTCTATCTGATTAATCGGGACGGCAGCAACCCCGTCCGCCTGACTGATGCCCCCGGTGAAGACGGTCGCCCGGCCTGGTCGCCCAACGGCCAATTCATCGCCTACTACCACCAAAGCGACGGCGGCGAACCCCAAATTCACATCATGCGGCCCGACGGCCAATTCGTCCGCAACCTGGCCCCAACATCGGCCCATACCCAACTGCAATGGACCCCGAACAGCCAGGCGGTCCTGGCCTATATGTACGATGAACAAGGCACCGCTATTTACCGCATTGACCTGGACGACGCCCCGCCCACCCCTCTAACCTATGTCGACGACAGCGACAACGGCTTTTCGCTGTCTGCCGACGGTCAGCGGCTGGTCCTGGCCGCCGAGATAGACGATTTCGGTTCAGAATTATTCGTCCTCGAATTGGATTCCAATACGCCGCAACGCCTGACCAAAAATCTGTACCGGGACACCCTACCCTGCTGGTCGCCCGAGGGTACGCACATTGTCTTCACCGCCTTCCAAGGCGGTCCGCCCATGCTGTATATCATGGACCTGGCCAGCGGCAACACCAGCCCGCTAACCACCACACCAGCCAATTTTGGCTGCGCCTGGTCTTTGCATTAAATTCTCTGCCTCGGCTCGCCCACCCTAAACCGAGGTCCCCGTGGAAACCAACACCGCCTCTCCTTTCACCTACCGCAACCACCCCCTCGACCGCACGGGCCCGTTGCGCGCCTCCACCGACGCCCGCGCCGATCGGGCCGAATTGCACCGCCGCATGGAGCAAGACGGCTACCTCTTTCTGCCCGGCCTACTCGACCGCCAACAGGTGTTAGAGGCTCGTGGCGAATTGCTTGCCCGCTTGGCCAAACGCGGCTTGCTGGCTTCGGACGCCGATCCCCTGGCCGGGGTGGCCGCCCCCGGCGCTGCCATCGACGCCAGCGCCACCGGCGCTTTGGGCCGTACCCTGTCGCAGGGAAACCCCCATCTGGACCAGGTGCTCTACGCCGGACCTATGTTGGAATTCTACCGCTTCTTCCTAGACGGCCCAGTACGCCATTTCGATTTCACCTGGTTCCGCGCCAAACCGCCCGGAGGCAGCCAGACTACCACGCCCCACTGCGATATCGTCTTTATGGGCCGCGGCACCAAGCGCCTCTACACCTCGTGGACGCCATTCGGCGATGTGCCGTTGGGAATGGGAGGCCTGATGGTATTGGAAAACAGTCACCGGCAGGAAAAACTGAAAAACACCTACGGCGCCGGCGATGTCGATCTATATTGCACCAATGAAGGGGAGGCCGAGCAACTAATAACAGAGGCGCGCCGCGCCGGCCGCGACCTGACATCCCGTGAAAAAGGCCGCATCCGCTGGGATTCCTCCGGCGCCTATTCGCACGACGCAGTAGCTGTACAGAATGAATGGGACGGGCGTTGGCTCACGGGCCCCTATCAAATGGGCGATGTGCTGATCTTCAGTATGTATCTGATGCACGCCAGTTCCGATAACCACACCAACCGCATCCGGCTCTCTTCCGATACCCGCTACCAGCGCGCCGACGAGCCCATCGACGAGCGCTGGATTGGCGCCAATCCAGCGCGCCACGGCATCGGCGCCAAACGCGGCACTATCTGCTGATTACTCCCCCGTATCGGCATCGACCCAGACACTGAGACCGACACTGACTTCCTTGTCGGGATCGGCATTGTAATAGGCGTGGAGGAATTCGCCGTCAAAGAACATGGCGTCGCCCTTTTTCAGCACCCGGTCGATATTGTCGCCCAAGCGGATCCCAATAGCCCCCGTCAGACAGAACAGCAATTCCTCGCCCCGATGCGCCCCCTGCGCCCCATCGCGGGCGTGGATCTCCAGCACGGTGGCATTGAGCGAGCCCCAGCGATGCTGCAAATCGCCCACCACTACCCCCGACAGATCGATCTTATCACGTTGTTCGCGCAGGGCTTCCTGATAACGCCGCACCGGCTTGCCGGCTTCGTCGCGCTCTATGCGACGCACGTCAAAATCGCGCTCAGGGTCGAGACGGGCATCGAGCAAATCGAAGTACGAAGTCTCCAGGGCGGCGCAGATTTTCTCAATGGTATTGGTCTGCGCGTTGGCCCCTTTCTCGACCCGCAAAATGGTGTTCTTGTTGACCTGGGAATTGCGCGCCAATTGTTCAATGCTAAGGCCCAATTCCTGCCGTCGTCGCTGTAGGCGCTTGCCGACGCTGAGCTGCCGCGAGGCGATGGTTTTGTTCATGGGGATGCCGTGGGATGGGGTTGGTGCAAAGATGTGCTTTATGCAGCTAATGTACTGTCTAATGGGAAGTGGTTCAATTGGTGTTTTCGGCCTATGTTTGGACCTGCGCCTTATTGGCCGATATTTACCGTTCCGCTAGGCGCCTTATTCTTGTATCCCCATACGAACTGCTCCTAAGCCCGGAATTGCATATGACTACCAGCCTAGCAGACCAAGTGGCCCTCGTCACCGGCGGCGGTTCCGGCATTGGCCGCGCCACTGCCCAGGCCTTTGCCCAACGCGGCGCCCAGGTCGCCGTCGCCGATATCGACCTGGCCAAGGCCGAAGAAACGGCGCAGGCCATCATCGACGAGGGGGGACAGGCCATCGGCCTGCAAGCCGACGTGCGCCGCAGCGACCAGGTCGAACAACTCGTCGAACAAATCGTCCACCACTACGGCCGTCTCGACTGCGCCTGCAATAATGCCGGCCTCGGCGGCGGCGGCTCGACCGTCGAGGCCACCGAAGAAGCCTGGGACCTGCTGCTCGACACCAATCTCAAGGGCGTCTGGCTGTGCATGAAATACGAGATCGCCCAGATGCTGAAACAAGGCAGCGGCGCGGTGGTCAATATATCCTCGATAGCCGGTCTGGTCGGCACCGATTGGGGCATGGCCCCCTACCACGCCAGCAAGCACGGGGTTATCGGCCTGACCCGCGCCGCCGCCCTCGAATACAGCACCCAGGGCATACGGGTCAATGCCGTCTGCCCCGGCACCATCCGCACCCCCATGGCCGGTGAGCCGCTGGACCCGACCCAGGAAGCCGACTACGCCCGCCACCATCCGCTGGGCCGCATCGGCGAACCGGCCGAAATTGCCGAGGCCGTGGTCTGGCTATGCTCCCAGGCCTCGTCTTTTGTCACCGGGCACGCCCTGCCCGTGGACGGCGGCTGGACCGCCCGGTAGCCATCTACAGGAAGGAACTCCGCAGCCAATGCAGTCCAATACCCCCATCCCTTTCGACGCCTTGGCCAACTTCCAACGCCTGGGCGACAAGCCCATCCTCGCCTGCCCACCGCCCGAATGGGGCGCCGCCGCCCACGCTCTGGTCGTAGGCGATACCGTGCACTATCTATGGGCCCGCCGCAAAGAGGGCAATTACTGGGTCCTGATGCACAGCACCGCCCCTACCAGCGACCCCACTGCCGTCGAACACGACCCGCGCAACCCCGTCCTATTGCCCTCCCAGGAAGGCTTCGACGATTTTACCGTCGAATACCCCTTTCCTTTTTTCAACCCAGCCGACAATAAACTCTACGCCTATTATCTGGGCCGCCGGCAAAAAGTGCCCAAGCAAACAGGGCTACTCATAGGCGAAGAAGATTTCGGCCAGTGGACCAGGGTACGCCCAACGCCGGTAATCGCCGCCACAATGCCGCACGAGCGCAAAGGCTCATCGCACCCCTCGGTGGCCATTCTCGAGGATACCATCCATATCGTCTACACCGGCGAATCGGACGAACCGCCCGTCCTTTGCCACGCCACCGCCTCCACCGCCGACCCGGCCACTGTCACCAAAGACCCAGCCAACCCCGTTTTTAAAGGCAGCGGCCAGGCCTGGGACAGCCAGGGCGTGCGCGAAGCGGAAATCCTCCGCGACCCCGAATACTTCCATCTGTTCTACGGCGGGACCGACGGCCAGACCTGGCGAATCGGCCACGTGCGCACACGCGATTTCCGCACCTTTGAAGCCAACCCGCACAATCCCATCCTATCGCCTTCGCCCGACCGGGAAGCCTGGGATTGCGACGGCCTCCTAACGCCCCAGGTATTCGCTATCGACGGCGCCTATTACATGCTCTACGCCGGCCTCAAGGGGCGCGAATGGCAGTCGGGTCTGGCGGTAATTAGCTGAGACTTGGTTATAACTGGACTTTTGCAAAAATCAGGTGAGGGCAAGATGGTCCATAATCTTTGCGATCTCCCATTTAGCATCCGTTGCTTGTTGAATGGCCCAGGTCAGCGTCTTGCCCAAGACCTCTTTGGCAACGGCTCGACAGGCTTGGCCGATGGTCGTCAGCCGTTCTTGCGTCCACGCACTCGCACGGCGGGTGTGCATCTGGGCCATGAGCAGACTGTGCACTACGATTACGAGGTATGTGTGCCTGGTCAGGCCCTCGCCTGTACGCAGTTGACAGTCACCCAGACCCAGATGCTGCTTGCCGTCCCGGTGAAAGGTTTCGGTGCCGGTCCAACGTTGCCGATAGGTTTTGAGGATGGTGCTGACGTGCCAGTGAATTCGATTGGTGATCAGGATCTTGGCGGGCTGGCGGCCGTTTTTTCGGTCCCACAGAATCACCAGGCGGACCGGATGATCCACGTCGGGGATCGAGACGATTTTGGTGAAATACCACTGCAGCTTAGTCCCCGAAACGACCGGCCGTCGGTCGGGGGCTAACAGACGGCGGGCTAAGCGATTCACCGCCAGTTTGTGGCCGTTCCACCACAGGGTTCGGTTGGCTTTCAAGTCGCCCACATAGGTCCGCTCCAACCCCTGGATATGGTTGAGAATCGCGGCGTTGGTAAAATAGCTGTCGAAGGTAAACGACCCCGGAATAGCCTCGGCTACGACCCAGTCAATGAGCTCTTTACAGAGGGTCGTATGATCTTTAAACCCCTCGGGATCGGCTTCTTTCTTGCGGAAGCGGCGAAACTCCAGCGGATAGTATCGGCCCGATGGACACACATAGTTGGCGATGAGATAATCATGGGCAATGACGTAGCGCTGGTCGGCATGATCCCACAACCAGCCCACATCCTCAATCAACTCACCCGTATGGGTGATCAGTGTATTGTCGATGGGAATAACGCCCCTCGTCGCATAGCGCGTGGCCGGTTGCCCTTGCAGCCAGGCCAGGCGCTGCCGATTCAACTGCTGGGCATCCCACGGGGCCTCATTCAGCCAACGATTGAGACAGGATTGATCCGTCGTCTCGACAAATTCGGCGTTAATCGACGAGACATTCTTGCGTTGGGCCACCAGCAAACCCGTCAGGTATTCGCCAAAATGACGCCGCTCAGGCGCGTTGGCAAACACCCCACCCCAAGTGTCAACCGCTTCTTCAACCACCGTGGGAAAGCCGATAATGGCAGGCATGGCATCCAATCCGAGACAGGGGGTGGGGAATGACTACATTTTGCACCAATTAATGCATACTAACCGCGTTTTGCAAAAGTCCAGTTATAATTAGCGATCCGTCTAATCTTTTTTCTACCGAGACTTGTGCCAAGGCTGGTCGAGGGCGATGAGGCTGAAAGCGGATTCCACAAGCCCGGGGGCCCGCGCAGCGGGCGGGCGCAGTGGCCTCGGAGCGCGTAGCGCGAGAATGAGCGCCAGACTCGTCGCCCTCGACCAGCCGTCCACCAGCGAGCCACCCATCAGGACGCGTCCATGAACCCGCCGCAATTAAAAGTCCTCACCTGGAATATCTGGGGCCGCCTCAACCAGGATCCGCGCTATGCCCTAGAAGGCCGCAGCGCCCGCCAGCGCACCCTCGACATTATCCGCGCCAGTAACGCCGATATCATCGCGATGATCGAAACCTACGGCTCGGCCGCCGACTTGGCCCAGTCTCTGGGCTACCATTGCTATACCCCCGACCCCGAAGCCAATCTAGCGCTGTTCAGTCGCTATCCGTTAAGCGATGTAGGCGGCCTGAGTGGTCTATCGACCTTCTCCTTTATCGCCGCCACGGCGCAGCTGCCCAACGGCCAATCCCTGCGCCTGTATGATATCTGGCTCACCAGCGGAGGTCGCCATATAGTCGAGATCAAAAATACCGATCTGAGCGATGCCGAATTCGCCGCCGGAGACGATATCCGCCACGCGCAACTGGAACAATTCCTCGCCCACCCCGACCTGCAGCACCATCTGGGCCAGGCCAACCAAACACCCGTCCTGGTCGCCGGCGACTTCAACAGCGTTTCCCACCTCGACTATACCCAGAAGACCAAAGAAGCCCAGCTCAATTACGGCCGTATTCTCGACATCAAAGCCTCCCAGGCCCTGGCCGACGCCGGCTTTATCGACAGCTACCGGGCCGTCCATCCCCATATCACCCAGAACACCCTTGGCCATACCTGGACCACCGTCGGCCAGGGCTTCGCCTACCATCCCGACAAAGCCTTTTACCCCGTGGCCGACAATCCCGAACCGCACTACCGCGATCCCTACACCCGCATCGACTTCATTTATTATGCCGGGCAGGGCCTCAAACCGCTCGACGCGCAGACCATATATCATCACCCGACCAACCCCAGTCGCAGCTTCCCCGAATTCCCCTCGGACCACGCCGCCGTCCTGACGACTTTCGCCCTTCGCTGAAGTACCGCTTTTTATCTGGGCAACCAAACGATACCGCCCATCACCCGGTCGAGGAGGACACACCGATGGAGCCCCCCAAGCCACCCGCCAAGCCCAATATCCTCATCATTATGTCCGACGACCAGGGCCCCTGGGCCATGAACTGCGCCGGCACCCCACAACTGGATACCCCTGCTTTAAACCGCCTGGCCGCCGAGGGCACCCGCTTTGAAAACTGCTTTTGCGCCTCGCCGGTCTGCTCGCCGGCCAGGGCCTCCTTCCTCACCGGCCGAATCCCCTCCAGCCACGGCGTCCACGACTGGATTAAATCGGGCAATATCGATGTCGCCGAGGGCGTCACCTGGAGCGGCGCCGACCGCCCCATAGAATATCTGGACGGCCTAACCGCCTTTACAGATATACTCGCCAACCAGGGCTACCGCTGCGGTCTGTCGGGCAAATGGCATTTGGGTGCCAGCCATCTACCGCAAAAAAGCCATTCGTACTGGTGCGCTCATTCGCTGGGGGGCGATAGCTATACCGACTATTTCATTTTTGATAACGAGCCAAAAATAAGCCGCCAGAGCCAATACGTTACAGATCTGTTTACCGACCGCGCCGTCGACTTTTTACAGGCCCACGGCAACGACGAGCAACCCTTCTGCCTTAGCGTCCACTATACCGCCCCGCACGCCCCTTGGCGCCAAAACGAACAACCCGCCGACCTGTGGCAGCACTATGGCGGGCGCGATTTTCCCCTGCCCGTGCAGCCCCCTCACCCCTGGGGCGGCTGGGACCCCTCCCCGGAACAACGACGCGAAACCATTCAGGGCTACTTCACCACCATCACCGCCATGGACACCAGTATCGCCCGCCTGCTCGATACCCTCGACGCTCTCGACATTGCCGACAATACACTGGTATTCTTCACCAGCGACAACGGCTACAGCATGGGTCATCACGGCATCCACGGCAAGGGCAACGGCACCTATCCAATGAATATGTACGAGGAGGCCGTCAAAGTGCCCTTTATCGCCCGCTGCCCCGGACGCATACCCGGCGATGTGCTCAATACCGATCTGGTGAGCCACTACGATTTCATGCCGACCCTGCTCGATTATCTAAGCCTCGACAACCCCATTGCCGAGGACCTGCCCGGCCAGAGCTTTGCCCCCATCCTGCGCGGCGAATCCGGCGGCCACGGGGCCGTCGTCGTCTGCGATGAATACGGCCCAGCCCGCATGATCCGCGACCAGCAGTGGAAATACGTCCACCGCTACCCAGACGGGCCGCACGAATTATATAATTTGGAAAATGATCCCGGAGAAAACCGAAATCTGGTCGATGACCCAGCCCACGTCGCCACTCTAAAGCACTGGCGCGGTGAGCTGGAAAGCTGGTTCCGCCGCTACGCCGACCCGACCCGGGACGGGGCCGGCCAGCCCGTCACCGGCCGAGGGCAAATAGATACGGTGGATACCCGCCGCCCAGAGCGCAGCTCTTTTGTCTGATCAAACAACAACTCGTACCCGAGCTACTGAGTCTGCACGTAAACACCGACCTTCGCTCAAGAAAAACGACTAAGCCACAGGAGCCTCATGATTCGCCATACCGTAGTATTCAAACTCAAGCACGCCCCCGGCTCGCCCGAGGAAAAAAACTTTCTTCACGCCGCTTGCCAATTGGCCCATATCGATACTGTGCAAAATTTTGAATGTCTGCGTCAGGTCAGCGGTAAAAATCACTATACCTTTGGCCTGTCGATGGAATTTGATTCGTCCGAAGCCTACCAAACCTACAACGACCACCCCGACCATATCCGCTTCGTCGAAAATCGCTGGCTCGTCGAAGTCGCCGATTTCATGGAAATCGATTACGAGCCGTACCAAGCAGACTAAAAACCAACCGTGCCAGTATCGGTGAGCCGCCTCGCGAAAGCTTCGGCCAATTCAACCTCCCACCCCGTGCCCGCGCAATAATTCGGCTATTTCCCCATAGCCCTTTTCCTCGGCTACTTGCAACGGCGTCTGCTCGGCAAAGTTGAGCAATTCGGCGTTGCCGATGCCGCGACTGAGCAACCAGGCGACCATATCGGTATGGCCAAAGCGCACCGCTGCGTGCAGCGATTCGTCGATAAATTCGCTGCCGCAATGGACAAAGAGCAAATCGGCCAGTTGCGTATCGCCGCTGGAGGCGGCGTGGTAAAAGAGCGAAATGCCGTGCACACCCCGCGACCGGGCCACTTCTGGATTCGCGGCGACATAAGCGCCGACCAATTCCCGTTGACCCAAAGCTGCGGCGCAGTATACATGCTGGGCCGCGCCCCGTTCGAGTAAATAGCGCATAATCTCGATATTGCCCATATGGCTAGCCGCTTCCAGGCCGGTCTCCCAGTCGCCGCCGCCCCAATCCCACGAGGCTTTCACCAGCGACGGCTCGGCCTCGACGCATTGTTTTACCAACTCTATATTGGCGTGCGATGCACCGACGAATCGCTGCACCAATTCGAGATCGATAAGTTTCCCTTTATCGGCCATAATTCTTTCCTCGCTTGTTAAGTCGGTTTCATAAGCCCGGCTCACCGCCGGCAGGCCCAGCAACAACCCGGCACTGCCGGCGGCGAGAAAACGGCGCCGTGAAATGGAATAACGCATACTCTTCTCCCGCCTTCGATACTCCTGCACAGACCACTCGCGCTAATCGCAGCGCATGGATGGCAAGGTCAAAAGATAATACGTAAAAGCGCGTATTGTGAAGGTATGGAAACAGGCCGACCGAGAAAGGACGAATACTTATCGAATATTGCTATTTTGCCGGCGGTAAGCCCCCGGCGATACCCCGCAACGCTGCCTAAACAACGTCGAGAAGGAAGCCACAGCGGAAAAACCAACGGCGCTGCAGACCTGCTTTACTGGCATATCCGTGCCCCCCAGCAGGAAGCGGGCCCGTTCGAGGCGCCGTTGCACCAGATAGGCGTGGGGCGTCAAACCGAATGCCTGCTTGAACGAGCGCAGGAAATGGTGCGGCGCCAGCATCGCCACCTGGGCCATATCGCCCAGACGCAAGGGCCGGGCAAAAAAGCTGTGGATATAATCGCGGGCCAAGTACAGGCGGCGGTGCAGTTCAATGCGGGTGCTGCGCCGGACTGCGGGCAGAGTTTCAATCTGGCGCCCCAGCCGCACCTGGCCGGCGACCACGGCGTCGAGCAACAGACGCAATTGCTCTTCCAGCCAGGCCGGCGCAGTCGGGCCCTGGTCCAATCCCCAACGCAACCGGCTGATCCCCTGACTGACCGGCCCTTGGTGGGCGTAGACCGTTTCGAATACCGTTGACGAACCGGGGGCAAAATCGACCTCATCCAGCAAATCGGCGGACTGGCGCCTATGGCAGGCGCAGGCTTCCTCGACCCAGGTCGGCGGAAAAACCACACTGAGCGATTCTACTGGGCTAGGTGAATCAATGCTAAAACGATAGTCCGTCCCCGCATTGAGCAACAGATACGAACTGTCGTCGAGCCGATAGCGCGTCCGCCTGGTTTCGTACAGCCCCTGTCCATTGAACATGCAACTGAGTGAAAGACCGGTTTTGTGCCCGGATGTCGGAGGGTGGTATAGATTTCTGCCCCGAATAATGGTCTGCGCTTCCAGAGGGGTTTGCGGTGCGTAGAGCATAAGAATTCAGCCTATTCTTGCCGCAACAAATCGTCGGCCCATTGTATGGGAGTAAAGTCCTCGTCGTACATGGACAGGTCATCCCAATCGGACGGCAATGTCGGCCTCTTGAGATCGGCAGCGGGTCGCCATTGTTCCCAGCCCTCTGCATAAGGCCCCGCCTTGCGCTCTATCTCCCCGACGATGCGCTGGCCTTCTGCCCAAATGGCCTCCCTTTGCTCTGGGGTTAACCGCCCCGCCTCAACGGCCAGATCGAGATCCCCTTCATTCTTCCAGCGCCAACGGCTGTCGGGCGCGACAACGACGCGCAGTTGGTAGTTGTATTTATCAAAGCTAAACCGGGTGCGGCGCAGTTGGCTCTGCAGGCTTATTTTCCACCCTTGAAATACGCGGTCCTGGCCCCACCGCATCTCTATTTTATGCATCTTTCCGGGCCACATCACAAATAGCACCTCGGCCGTCCAGGGCACTTCGACCAATCGCCACCCCCGATCCCACTGCCTAACGCCGTCCTCAGAGCGGTGCAGCGCCTCTGGATACAGCACCGGCGTGCCCACGGGGGGCCAAAGGACTATCCGTTCCGGCGTATCCTCGACCACCGTGGCCGGCTTAAGATGGGAGATCTGCCGCCCTGCAATCAGCTCCCGATACAGGACGGTATCTCCACAGCCAAATATAGATGTTGGTTCAAACGGCATACACAAGACCTCCTTATCGCAAGGAGTAAACACGTCCAGTCAGCTGCCGTCAAGGCTTTAACTAGGCTGCAGAGAGAGGTGCTTGAATCTGGTGCTGTCGCAGGCCTTATACCATGTTATAGGCCCTGATTTGCGGTTTCCAAGAAAAAGCCCCTGCCCCAGCAAGCATTGAAGCACAACCTGGAGCAAACGCCCCATGCCGCCCATTCCATCCCATAAGCACTACGACCGTCCCTCTGTTTTCCAGGCCACCGGCTTATTGCGCGAAGCCCGACGCCAGAAAAGGCTCCCAGATCTGCGTCCTCGTCCCGCCGGTAAAGATCCAATCGAAAATTTATTTATAGTCTTTTTATCACACTCCGTCTGTTTAATAAAGTGAGTGTCATATATGGCTCCCAAAGACCAGGCCCTCGTACAGCAGACGTTGGCGGGTAACCGCGAAGCTTTTGGCGACTTAGTCGAGCGTTATAATGGCCTAGTGTATGGCGTAATACGGGAAAAAATACGCCGATCCGATGAAATTGAAGACCTGGTCCAAGAGGTTTTCTGCAAAGCCTATGAGGAATTGGCTGGGTTGCGTGATCCGGCGCGGTTTGCCCCCTGGTTGGCCCGAATTTCGACCAATGTATCGATAGATTGGCTGCGGCGACAACGTCAGAGCCATGTCGCCCGCGACGAAAAAACGCGACTTGTCGCCCTAGAGAGGCAAGTGCGGACACCGGGGGAAATGCTGGAAGAGAGTGAAAATATACTTATTCTGTGGACTGCACTGGATCGCCTTGGGCCCGAATTACGCCGAGTTGTAGTGCTCTACCATCTGGAAGGCTGTTCTCAGCCGGATATAGCCCGTTTTCTGGGTGTATCGCTGCCTACGGTACGATGGAGACTAATGCGGGCACGGCAAAAGCTGGGTAAAGAATTGGGACAGGTATTATTCGATCAGACCCAGCCGTATCCCCTGAAGCAGCAACAGGTGCGCAACCAGGTATTGGCAGCGCTCCCTTTGGTAAACCTGGCCCATTTTGAACCGCCCAAAAGTTGGTTTGCCAAAAATTGGCTACGCCGGCTGGGACTGGCTGCCGGTGGAGCCAGTCTACTCGGCCTTTTGGGTGTAGTGGCACCTGACTTGATACCGCCCTTTGTCGCCGGGGAATGGGGTAAAAGCGATAGGGATTTCCGGGTCTCCTACCGCCCCATGGTCCTGCCCGATATGGCCTTCTCTTGGGAGCCCCAATATCCCCAACAGGGAGAGCCCGTACGGATTGAGGTCGAGGGGCCCTCGTTGACCGCCGAGGAAGCCGTCGAGTTGCATTATATAACGGATCCGATCTATCCGCAGGATCAGGTATTGGCCATGACCAAGAAGGGAGACGCTTGGGTTGCCCAAGTCGAAGTGCCGGCCAAGGCGACTACTGTGTTTTTTTATGCAACAGCCGCTGGAGAGGGGCCACAAGATTTTGATATGGTTATTAGCCGCAGACATGTGCAGCAGCTAGAGCGGTATCAATGGTCTTTTCTCGTATACGGCAAGGAAGCTACCCCCTTGCCCGGAGCCGAATACCTGAGAGGTAAAATGGCGGCGCGTCTACGCAGACCCCAGGACCAGGTGCTGGCCCATTACGATAGGGAGCTCACTCTTTATCCCGCCAATATTGAAGTATACCCGCAGCGCTGGTACCATTTGCTTTGGAAAGCCCCGCACTTTGAGGCCGGACTCTCTCAGGTCGAAGCAGAGAAACAAGCCTTGCGGATGCGTTACCCCGATGATCCTGAAGTACTCTGGCAAGCCGCCTCCTTTCAAACGCCTTCGAGCGCCGATTTTTACCGCACACTCTACCAGCGTTTCCCCAAATCCAGGCATGCCGATGCCGCGATGTTTGCCGAAGCCCGCGAGTACCAGACCCGTAGGGATTACGCCCGGCAAGTGGCGGCCCTGAAAGCCTTAGTCGAACAGCCACAAACTAACTATGCAGATCTGGCTTATCGCCATTTGCTGCAGGCACTGGTACGGGTCGATACGGCCGCTGCGCTGGATTTGGCCGGCGCACTTATGACGGGGCGACAGCACGTGCCCTCAATCAACATCGGAGAGGATATCGAGCGCTATATCTATATGCGCTCCGACTTAGGCGGCACCACGGCTAAAGGCATGGCCTATAGTCTGGGCATTGATCTATTGCTAAGCCGAGGCAATGAATTACAAGCCCTGCAGTGGGTCCGAGAGCTGCTTGCTTCGGGCCTACCGGATCCACTGCCCTATATATACGTGGGGGAGAAACTGTTCGGTCGCGATACGGCGTCCCTTTTGGATACCCCTCCCTCCTATCCGCAAAACCAAAGTCTCGCCCTTGAGGTTTTGGCAGCAGGGTTGCCTTGGATTAGTCCGGAGCAACTGCTGGACATGCCAGGCTATAAGACCTTTTACGATGTCCCGGAGCACATGCGCGATAAGGTGGGAAGGTTGCATCTAGATCGGGTCTATTCCCTGCGAATTCGCTGTTTGTGGGTCCTGGGTGAGGGGCATTTATTGCGGGGGGATCTCCACTTGGCGCAGCAATATCTGGAGGAAGCGGCGACACTGCAGGAGGAAAAACGGCAAATTACCTGGGCCAAAGGCCGGCTGTACGGCGACATCTATATGCTGTTAGGCAGCCTGTATGAACGCCTAGGGCAGTGGAATCACGCTGAAAGAATGTATCGCCGGCCCATCGGGCTCTTCTATAGCCATCCCGAAGCCGAATTGTCCCTTGCCAGGGTCAATAAGGTGCGGCCGCCCGAGGATATACAGCCATTTGTCTATCCGATTGCCCCAGGTTTCAGCCTGCTGAATGCCCTCGGGCGGGAGGTGCATCTGGCAGAGTACAGGGGACGCACAGTCCTGCTATACTGGGGGGCGGTGAAAACAGATTATGCCCAGCTCTTGGCCCAGCTAGCACGACGTTTCCCGGATAAACTGGCCGTGCTTTATCTAAGCGGAGATTACGCCACACGGGATTCGCTGGGGCATTGGGTGCAAAATGCGGACCTATTATTTGATCTGGCTGATGGGTTGGCGCATCCCTATGAATTCTTGCTGGACGATAGCAGTATATACCGGTCGGCCGTGTACCAACCTAGGGGCAATACAATATATCTGATCGACCCTCAGGGCAGGCTGCGCCTTAGACAGGAGTGGGATACCAAAGGATTGCCGTATAGACTAGAAGCCCAATGGGAAGATCAAACGGCGCGGCTCGAAGCAAAGGTCGTGGAATTGGTCGCAGGGGGTGGAGGTGAGCTATGAGATCAACTATTCGCTTTTGTCTGCGTGCAATGAAGAATACAGGGGGCCTATTCGGGCCTCAGACCCAACACCTGCTTTTTTCTGCCGTTCTTGCCGTTGTAAGCCTGACTGGTTGTGCAAGAGAGTCCGTCGAGGAAACGCCGTTCGATCCCCACCCTTCTTCCACGGTATCTTCCTCTGCTCCCAGTCGCTTTGTGGATTTCGGCTTGGAGTCGGCGGTGCGCCTGACTCTGGAGCGCCCCAGTGAGGCCATTGCGGTCGAGGGCTTCGAGGGGTTACACCAGTTGGATGCGGCAGGGATGGACATCGTCGATCTAGGTGGAATTGGACGCCTACCCAACCTGCGCCGACTGCTGTTAGGGAATAATCAGGTGCGTGACCTGTCTCCACTTCAGGACTGTCCTTACCTGGAAATCCTGGATCTTTCCCGGAATCAGGTGGAAGATCTGGGGGCTCTGGCCGGATTGACGCGCTTGACCCATCTCAATCTGGATGATAATGCCATCGAAGATCTCTCTCCGTTGGCCCGGCTGCGGCACTTGACCCTGTTAAATTTGGTCAACAACCAGGTGCGCGATTTGTCCCCACTCCGCGCCTTGCCCAGCCTACGCAATTTGGAACTGTCGGGTAATCCGCTAAGCCGACAGTCTGTCGATGAAATTCTCCCGGCCCTCCAGCAGTCGGGGGTAGCGGTGTCCTACTATATCCCTCTTCCCACCCTTGATAACCCCCAAGTGGAGAGTGCCGTACGTCTTTCTCTGACAAAACCCCGTGGCCCCCTGACCCCTGCCGATCTGCTGGCCGTCAATCGCCTATCTATGGTTGGGCTGCAGTTGGCCGATCTGAGCGGCTTAGAGCAATTGGGGCACTTAGACATGCTCAATATCAGCAATAACCGGGTGCGCGATTTAGGCCCCTTGGTTGGGCTGAGTCAGCTGCGTATTCTAACCTTCAGTCTAAATCAAGTGGAGGATATCTTCGCGCTGGAGCGGTTGCAAGGTCTTGAGGAACTTTTCTTCGACTTCAACTCAATACGAGACCTTTCTCCGCTGGCCGGCTTAAGGAATTTGACGAAGCTAGATTTTGCCCGAAATGAAGTGCAGGACCTCTCCGCTTTGGCTGAATTAAGTCAGCTGGAGGATCTGCGCATGGACTTCAATCAGGTGCGGGATCTCTCCCCACTGGCCGGCTTAAGGAACTTGAAAAAACTATACCTGGCTAATAACCAAGTGCAAGATATCTCTGGGTTAGTCCAGTTAGAAATCCTAGAATTTGTTCAACTTAAAAACAATCCGCTAGACGAGGCGGCGCGTTCAAACCATATACCCATGCTCAAAAAAAAAGGCGTGAGAGTGCAATTTTGAGGCATGCGGGCAAGGCAATAAGCCAAAGTCTCCCAGCGATGACAGCTGCGCTCGGCTGCTCTTTACTCCTGGGCTTCTTCGTGGTGGGAGGAGCTGTGGAAGCCGTAGAAGAGCTGGTCGTGGGGCAGGGGGGCCTGTCGTGGACGGAGGTCATAGAAGAGTCCGCTTTTCTCTCCGTGGCGTCCGATTCCATCTGGCAGTTAGGGGCCGAGGAGGGGCAAAACCTGGGCCCGGGCATAATCGAGCGCGGGGGGCGAGTCTTGCTGGGGGAAGTGCCCCGCAACACCGGCGGCAATGCACCCGGCATGTCGTCTTATATCGAGGTGCCCGAGCTTTTGCACATGCTGGACGGGGATCGGGACACGGCGTTCAATCCGGCCGAGGCGGGCGTGCCCCGAGATGCGCCAATCTACATCGATCTGGGCGGTCCCTTCCGCATTGTCTCGGTGCGTCTGTTTCCCCGTCTGGACCGCGACCACGAATCCCTGTTCCTGCAGTCCTTTGAGCTGGGCATCAACAGCGGCAAACGGCCTTTGGAAACATTCGCAGGGCTATCGACCCTGGCCTATCGTATGCTCATGTACTTCTCCCTTAACCTGCCCAATCAGGAAAGTGTGCTCGATTGGCCCGGCCTGCTAGAGGTGACCGGTATCCGAGAGGGCCGCTACATCCTTTTGCGACCGCTGACCGGTCTACCCCCCTGGGAAATCGCCGAACTGGAGATCCATACGGACGGCACCGCTCCGGCGGGCACGTTCCTATCCCAACCGCTTTTGGTGCACCAAGAATCACCGCTATGGGGTCGGGTGCGCTACGAGGGAGGATCTATCTCAAATTTGCCCCTGATCATCCAGGCGCGTACCGGCCCCACTCCGACAACGGACCTCTATTTTATCGAAACGTCGGAGGGTCGGCAGCAGGTCAGCAGGGAAACATGGCTGAATAGCGGACAGGTGCCGGGAACGGGTCGTCGGCAGGCGGCGATGCCCAATCCTGCGTGGTCTTCCTGGCGGACGTTGGCCGACGATCTCGTACAGACCGAAAACGACGCGCGTTACCTCCAGTTCCGTCTACGCCTGACCAAGCCGGGGATTGTCCTGCGCCGCCTCGTCTTCGAATACGACACCTTGCCCCTAGTCCAGACATTGCAGGCCGAGGTCTATCCGGCCCAGGTCGAAGCCGGGCAAGAAACCGCTTTTACCCTATCTCTGCTGATCCGTACGGCCTTGGACAGGGAAAGTACGGGACTGCGCTATATCCGGATCGCTACAGCGGCGGCCATTGCCGCTATCGACAGCGTACGGGTGGGCGGAAGAGAGACGGTTTACACGGTAGAAACGTGGGACGAGGAGGGGTTTACCATCAATTTCTGGCGGCGGCTGGTGTCTGATGGCACCTTGGTGCAAGTTTTTTTCCGGGGCGCGGTTTTTGTCGACGGGACACCGGTCGAAGTTAGAGCCTTTGATCGTCGGTTCGAAGACGGGCAAGAGGAAACGGCTAGCCAGTTCGCCCGGGAAGGGGACGTTGATCCCCTATCTTTGGGGGCTACTTTAAACATCCGATTGGGCTCGGTTAAAGATCCTCTGATCGCAGATATTAGCCCCCAACGGGCGGTGTTCACACCAAACGGGGACGGGGCCAATGATATCTTCGAAGTATCCTATAGCTTGCTAAGACTCATCCGTCCAGCACCGGTATGGTTCGAGGTTTTTGACCTGACCGGTCGGTTAGTGCATCGGGGAAGGAGAGCCGGTCAGAGCGGCTTTTTTACCCAAGTCTGGAATGGCCGGGATGAAAATGGATGGCTTGTAGCGCCAGGTCTATATGTGTATCGTCTCAGGGTACAGGCAGATGTTGGAGAAATCAGCCAACGGGGAACGATAGGCGTAGTTTATTGACCCCCTGAGGGGTGAAATTCCGCCAGAGCTGCCCAGCTCCGGCCGCCGTCTGTACACGATTGTAATGCCCCTCCCCTTCCCCAGAACGGCCAAATCGGCCCAGATTGTTCCGAAGAGCCGCAAATGCCATCGCTTTGTTCGGTCGCTTCCAGGACGGGCCTGCATGGGCTATTCCCGCCTGGGCGGCGGATTTGTTCGATCCCGACCAACTGGACGGCGACGGCCATACCGCTTTCCTCGACCTCATCGACGCGGTGGCGCAGGCCTGACTATCAGAAAGGCACTAAGAACATGTCGAGACCCAATATTATCCTGATCCTGGCCGACGATATGGGCTACGGCGATTGCAGTTGCTACGGCTCCACCGCCATTCACACCCCGCATCTGGACGCCCTGGCCGCCAATGGGCTGCGCTGCACTGATTTCCATTCCAACGGCGCGGTCTGCAGCCCCACCCGAGCCGCCCTGTTGACGGGCCGCTACCAGCAGCGCTGCGGTATCGGCAGCGTAATCTCGGCGGCCAACCACCGCCATATCGGTCTGCCCGACAACGAAACCACCTTTGCCCAATTGCTGCAGGCAGACGACTACCGGACAGGGCTATTTGGCAAATGGCATCTGGGTTACGAGCCTCGTTTTAATCCCACCCGCCGCGGCTTCGACCAATTTCGCGGCTTCGTCTCGGGCAATATCGACTACCATTCCCATATCGATCAGGTTGGGGAGGAGGACTGGTGGGCGGCCGACGCATTGAGCCCAGAAGACGGCTATACCACCGACCTGGTCACCGAGCACGGGCTGCGTTTCATTGAAGAGAATCACTCTACCCCCTTCTGTTTGTACCTAGCCCACGAATGCCCGCACTACCCCTACCAGGGCCCCGCAGACGCAGCCTACCGCACCCCGGGCAACGGCCAGCCCGCCCAGGGCCCCCGGCAAGACCACCCACAGGCCTATAAAGAAATGATGGAAAGCATGGACAACGGCATTGGCCGCATTATCGCCGCGGTGGAGGCGCAGGGCATTGCCGAGCAGACGCTGATTTTCTTTTTTTCTGATAATGGCCCCTCTGGACCCGGCTCGTCGGGCTCCCTGCGAGGAGGCAAGGGCACCCTCTGGGAAGGAGGCCACCGGGTCCCGGCCATGGCCTGTTGGCCCGGTGTAATCGCCCCCGGCACCGAAACGGGCTTTACCGCTATGGGCATGGATCTGTTCCCGACCATGATGGCTATCGCTGGGGTCGAGCTACCCGCTGGCCTGGAATTGGACGGCCGCGACCTATCGCCCATTTTGCAAGGCCAACAGCCGACTGATGAGCGCACGCTATTCTGGCGCCATCACCAACAAAAAGCCGTCCGAGCAGGACGGTGGAAACTGGTGACAGAGGGCCCGGAGGGCGCTGCGCCAGTGCTTTTTGATTTGACAGAAGATATCGGAGAAAAACACAATATCGCCGCGGCGCACCCCGAGACCGTCGACGCGTTGCTCGGTCAGCTTACCCATTGGGAACAGACTGTTGCAAGTGGGGAGCAGTTGAGCTGAACTTGGGGCGAAAAAAGGGAGGCTCGCCTGAGAAGCGGTTGTTGCCAACGGCGAACAGTTGACCTGAATTTGGGCACAAAAACCGTCAATTACCCACCCAGGACTCCCGACTCTTACCAAATACCCTGACGCCTCACCTCCACAATCGCAGCCTTTACTGACGCCAAGGAGCGTGATTTGCAAGAAAAACTAGACCAGCTCGTAGAAAACGGCTACTGCGTCTTCAACCAAGTCCTACCCGCCGACTTGCTCAACCGCTTGCGCACCGCCTCGGACCAGGTATTGGACGCCAACGACTACCAAAACAACCCGACCAACCAGGGCAACCTAGTCGGCATGTCGTACCAAATCCCAGCCTTCCTGGACCTGATCACCTGGGACGGGGCCCAGCAGGCCCTGGGCCAACTCGGCTTTGACCACCCGCGCTACTGGAGCGGCTTTGTCATTGCCAAACAACCGGGCGAGCCACCCTTGTACTGGCACCAGGACTGGGTCTTTTGGGACGAACCCGAAACCATAGACCCCATGCCGCACCAACTATTTTTCATGTATTACCTGACCGATACCTGTGTAGAAAACGGCTGCCTGCGCCTTATCCCCCAATCCCACATCCGCCGCTTTGATATCCACGATCTGCTAGGCCAGGGCCACGACTCCGACGTGCGCCTCACCACCGACCACGACCAGCCCCTGTTCCTGCACCATCCCAGCGCCGTCGACGTGCAGGTCAAAGCCGGCGACCTGGTCGTGGGCGATGCGCGCCTATTGCACAGCGCCAATCCCAATCGGGCCGACCACCGGCGCACCGTCCTCACCCTGTGGTACCTGCCCCGCTTTGAACAGGCATCGGCGCGCGTCCAGGCCGGCTATTGCCAGCGCATGGCCCGCCTCAACGACAACCTGGATCCAACCGACCGGGCCCGCCTGCAACCCCTTATCCCAACCTGCCCGGACGACGTTGAACCAGCCATTTGGAACCGAGTACCCAGCGACTTATTGCACTAACTGAAAGGACCACCATGTTGCAGACCCTGATGATTATCGGCGGCACCGCCCATCCCTTTGGATCCTGTGCCGCCATCCTCAAACAAGCCCTGGAGAATACCGGTCAAGTCAGCGTTGAAGTCACCTCCGACCGCAGCGCCCTGGCCGACCCCTCGGCCTACGACGCCGTCATCATGTATACCGTGGGCGGCGAAATGAGCGCCGACCAGGAAAACGGCCTGGTCAAGTACGTCAAGGGCGGCGGCGGCCTGGTCGCCATTCACTGCGCCAACGCCCAAATGGACCGCTTTGCCGCCTACCAGGAAATGGTCGGCACCGCCTTTATCAAACACGGTCCCATCGCCGAATTCACCGTCGAAACCGATCCGGATTCGGCCGCTATCCTGCCGCGTCTGAGCAACCAATTTTCCATCACCGACGAATTCTATATCACCGAGCCCCGCACCCAGGCCCCATTGCGCCACTTCCAGCACGGTCTATGGCAATTCGAGCGCCATTCCATGGGCTATCTGCGCGATTACGGCACCGGCCGAGTATTCTATACCGCCCTGGGGCACGACGAGCGCGCTTTTAACCACCCCGACTTCCAGGACCTTATCTACAAAGGCCTGCGGTATGCAAGCGGCCTGGAAGAAAAGGGCCCGGTGCGTATTGGCCTGTTGGGCTACGGCCCGGCCTTCCAAATGGGCAAGCACCATTCCGAGCGCATCGCCCAGACCCAGGGCTTTGAACTGACCGCCGTCTGCGACCGCGACCCGGCCCGCCTGGAGGCCGCCAAAGAAGAACAAGGCGACCATATCGCCACCTTCACCGACGCCGGGGAAATGGGCAACAGCGGCCTGATAGACCTGGGCATTGTCATTCTGCCGCACGCCTACCACGCCCAGGGCATCCGCACCTTATTGGAAACCGGCGTCCACGTCATTACCGAAAAACCCTTTGCCGTGACCGTGGACGACTGCGACCAAGTCATTGCCCTGGCCCGCGAAAAAGGCAACATGCTCTCGGTCTACCACAACCGCCATTGGGACGCCGATGTATTGACCCTGCTGCATGTGATCGACAGCGGCTTGCTGGGCGAGGTATTCTCTTTGGAATGCAATATGGTCGGCTACGGCCGGCCGGGGCAGGCCTGGCGCTCGCACAAGCCCATCTCGGGCGGAGCCCTCTACGATATGGGGGCGCATCAATTCGAAAAGATTTTGCAGCTATTGCCCAAGACCAACCGGCGCGGTGACAAGATAAACCGACGCGCCAGTCTCTACGGCAATTTCAGCAAAAAGATCTGGCACGATGTGACCAACGAAGACCATATCCGCGCCTATGTCCGCTTTGACGGCGGCGTCGAAGCGCAACTGCTGGTATCCAGCGTCCACGCCAGTGCCAAACCTCTGTGGACAGTCCTCGGCACCAGCGGAGCCGCCGTGGTGGAATCTTTTGGCGGCGGCGCCCAGGTCAACTATATCGACCCCCAGGGCAAAAAACACACGACCCAATTCGCCACCGTGCAAAAGGACAACGGCTATTACAAAAACGTCGCCGACCACCTGCTGGCCGACGTACCGCTGATCATCACCCCGCAATGGGCCAAAGGGACCATCCAGTGCATCGAAGGGTGCGAACTAGCCGCCACGCAGAATAGGGTAGTAGAGGTAGAATTTGACTTTTAACGGCCAATTGAAATTCTACATTCATTAGGATATCCTAATGAATTAAATAATACTATTATTTAGATAAAATCTACTTGACACAGCTATCCCACCAAATTATCTTTAGCTGCAGATGTTGGCCTTAACAGGCCGTTTTACACGCGGACTCTCTCAACGTGCGGGCCCTGTCGGGGCCGGTTGGACTATCCATCTCCGGATCCCCGACCCGCCACAAGAGGAGGTCAAGTATGCCGCCGGACCAGTTACCGCACCTGAGGTCCTAGCCTGGATTTCAGGTGAACATAACCTTCCAGAAGTAAGTAGCCCCTCGATATCCCTATCGAGGGGCTACTTTTTTGTCTATCGACATACTAGCTACGCCACTGTCACTAATATAGCGCGCTGCGGATCAGACCGTAGAGCCCGCCCCCCCACAAACCCAAACCCAAAACAAGGAATACCCCCCCCCAAAACTGCCAGAACAAAGCAGCTCCCCTGCTCTGCGGCTCATTCGCGTCCAATTCTTCCAGCACCGAGCCCTCAGATGAAGCTTCCGGGGTAGCGAAGAAATTGCCCGGCGGGCGTCGGCTGCGAATCGTCTGCAAGCCGATATAAATAAAATAAGTCCCCAGTAATAGCCCGAAGACCAGCATCAATAACCCAGTTAACGCCCCCGGTTCTCCCGGCTCAAGCGGCGGCGGCGTATTGGCCGCCGGGATCGGAAAAGGTCTGGGATCACTCAAATTGGGACTCTCTCCCCTTGCTTATGGCTCTTGGGCACCACGGCTTTCTCCTGGTAAAATTCCACCGCCAACGCCGCCTGTCGCCGCAGGGCGTTTTTTCGTATAGTTGCCGGGTATAATCAATACGCTCAAATAGGTACTAATCGACGCGCCGGGTCAAGCTAAGGACCGGCCCCCTTCTATTCACCGCCAGCAGAGGAATGCCAATCATGACCCCTCAGGAAATGATGGAAGAGCTGAAGAATTTCGATACCCCCTCCATCACCAACGTCGTGGCCACCTATCCCAAAAATCATCTATGCCTGGGACTGTACAATCCCTGGAGCGAAAACTGGTATACCGACCAATCCATCCGCTGCATGTACCCCGAATTGGGCCGCACTGTCGGCTATGCCGTCACCTGCGTCTACGGGCTCCCCGATCCGTCCTTCAACCGCCTTTCCTTCATGGATGTGGTCGACGCCCTCGACGCCTCGCCCAAGCCCACGGTCCTGGTCTTCGAGCAAAAGTTTCCGCCCGAAATAGCCGGCAAGGTCGGTTTGGCCGGTGGCAATATGACCTCGGCGATGAAAGCCCTGGGCTGCGTCGGCGCCATTTCCAACGGCCCCTCGCGCGATATTGACGAAATCCGCGAAATGGGCGGTTTCCAGTATATGCTCAGCGGCGTCACCGCCGGCCACGGCGACCAAGCCGTGCACGCGGTGGAAGTGCCGGTAAGCGTCGGCGGTATGGATGTGGCCCCGGGCGAGATCATCCACATGGACGAGAACGGCGCGGTTAAATTCCCCGCCAACCGCCTCGAAGAGGTGCTGATCAACGTGCGCGCCCTACAACAGGAAGAGGCCGAGCGCATGGGCGCCCTGCAACAGGCCCGCTCGGCCGCCGAAGTGCGGGCCATTTTCGGCGGCCATTCGTACGCCTCCGGGGATGATGAGGACGAGGCCTGAGTCGAGGGGCTCCGAGACAATAGCTCAAAAGAGCATCAGTGACGAACCTTTGAGTTCGTCATCCGATCCAGCCACATACCCCAACGCCCTCAGCCAGGCAATTTGCCAGTCAGGGCGCCTGCCCTGATACTGCTCATCACGTATAGTCTCGATGGAGCCTGCTAGGACAATCCAAGCCTTGTATTTTTAAAAGTTGAAATTATATATATCCCTGTATTTTTAAAGTATCAATTCAATTTATGCATCGCTTTGTCACCGATCAATTGATAACCTGGAAAAACCAGGCCCGCCGCAAACCCCTTATCGTGCGCGGCGCCCGACAAGTGGGCAAAACCTGGTCTGTAGTCGATTTTGGCCACACTCATTTCTCCGGCCACGTGCACCGGGTCGATCTGGAAAAACATCCGGATTGGCACAGGGTATTCGAGGGCGATCTAAGCGCCGGCGATATCCTGGCTCAGTTGGAGATTCTCCTCGGCGCCCGCATTGCCCCCGGTGAAGACCTGCTCTTCATCGACGAAATACAGACCTGTCCCCGGGCCTTAATGGCGCTGCGCTACTTCTATGAAGACTGTCCCCGGCTCCACGTTATCGCGGCCGGTTCCCTGCTCGAATTCACCCTGCGGGATATCTCCTTCCCCGTAGGACGCGTCCAATTTCTGGACATGTACCCCATGAGCTTCGCTGAATTCCTCCACGCCACCGGCGGCGAACGGGCCGCCGAGATCATACAGGCCCCGCCCGCCCGACAGCATCCACGCCTTGCTCTTGGACCAGGTGCGCCGCTATATGTTCGTGGGCGGCATGCCGGAAGCCGTCTCGACCTACGCCGATACCGGCAGTATACACCAGGCCTTCGAGGTCCACGCCGAACTGATCGACGCCTTCCGCCAGGATTTCGCCAAATACGCACCCCGGGCCGACAAACGCTGTCTGGGTGCAGTCTTTACGGCCGTGGCGCGCTCTGTTGGCCAGCAGATCAAATACGCTCGCCTGGCCGAAGGCTTTTCCAACCCGACGATCAAAAAAGCCTTCGACTTGCTGTGCCAGGCCCAGGTAGTGCGCAAAGTACGGGCTGCCAGTCCGGCAGGATTACCCCTCGGAGCCAGCGCTTCAGAGCGCAAATTCAAGGCGCTAATGGTGGATATCGGTCTGATGCAGAACGTGTGCGGACTACCGGCCGACGTGGAGTTCGGCCAGACAGATCTGCTCGCCCTGCACCGGGGCGCCCTGGCCGAACAATTCGTCGGCCAGGAATTGACAGCAGCCGGGCAAACAGAACTGCACTATTGGGCCAGACCGGCCAAAAGCAGCAACGCCGAGGTAGATTTCCTCGCGGTCAGAGGAGGACGCGTCTGTCCCGTGGAAGTAAAGAGCGGCTCGGCGGGGCGCTTGAAGAGCCTTCATTTGCTCCTGGCAAGCCATCCCGACTGTCCGGCCGGGTACGTGCTATCCGGGGCGCCCTACGGAGAACTGCCCGAGCAAAAACTGGTTTTCCTGCCTCTTTACTATGCGTGGAAACTGGGAACCAGCGCGTAAACCATCCTCTGGCCGGCCCTGTTATTCGGCCCCCAACCCCGCCAGATAATCGTCGATGCGCCTGGGCTGACCGTCTAGGGTGGTCTCCATAGCGGCGATGACCATGGCGAAGCTTTTGATATTGTCCTCAATGCGAGTTCTCGAAGGGGGCCCGCCTTCAAGCCAACCGACAAATTCGGCCAGCAAATGGTCGTGGCCGTACAGCGGCACCGGCGGGGCTTCGTAGGTCCGGCTGTCCTGGCCCACCTGATGCACGGTCACCTCATCCCCTTCGGCGATTTCCACCGTGCCTGCCTCGAATTCGGCGCGGTAGTATTCGCGGTGCCAGCAATTGGTGATGCCCGCCGCCGAGCTATTGCCCTCGTACGCGGTATGGACGCCGTTGTCCATGCGCATTAGATAAAAACCGCTGGAAAAATGCTTGAAACTCGACCATTCGGGGTTCCAGCCAAAGCCCTGCAGGGTCTGGCAATCGCCCCCCGACAAAAAGCGCAGCATATCAAAGTGGTGCACCGAGCCCTCAAAGAGCAGGCCAAAATCCATATCGTGGCGCCAAGCCTTACCCCACGATTCGTATTGTCGATAGTCGCAGGCGTAGCGCCCGACAATATGCTGTAACCGGCCCAGCTGCCCCTCGTCGCGGATGCGCACCAATTCCTGCTTATTGGCGGCATAGCGGTAATTCTGAATAATGGTACAGGGCAGCCCCGTCTGGCGCGCCTTGGCCGCTATGGCCAGGGCTGCCTCCAGGGTATCGGCAATGGGTTTTTCGCAAATCACGGCCATCCCCGCATCCATGGCCGCAATGGCCGCCGGGCTGTGGAACGGCGGCGGCGAGGCAATACCGCAAAAATCGGCCTCAACCTGCTTGCAGGCCATCTCGTAATCGCTGAAGAGCTGATCGGCCCCCAGTCCCAGCCGAGTCCCTTGCTGTTGCAGAACTTCGGGGTTGACGTCGACCAGTCCGACAATTTTCACCCGCTCCCCCAATTGCTCGGTCCAAATATCAATCCAGCGGCCCGCCATCCCCGAGCCGCCGACCATCAAACATTTCTTAGGTGCCATGCGACACTCCTTTTCTTGAATAGTTTTATCCACTAATTCCATCTTTTTCTGTGTCTTTTTCCATCTTCATTTGGGAAGCATCTCGAAGGGCTTGGTGGGGGTGGCCGCGACGGCGAACAGGCCCTGGGTCAGACAGACACTTTCAGCGACCAGGGCGTCGAGACAGGGCGTGCGTGCCCCCACGTCGTTGAAGACGCCAAAATCGCCGTAGCCCATATCGTCGGCGACAATGAGCACTACATTCGGTTTCTTCACAATTCTCACTTTCGTTAATTGCCCTGCTCGGATTGCCGAAATATAGACGCGCCAAAGTGGATTGGGTCGGGGCTAAAAATAGGCCATGGCACCCCGCTTAACAATGTCCCGACGCCTTTGCAGGCCGTTTACAAACTGTTACAATTCCCCTACATAACTCCCACAGACTTTTGGCTCCGATGTAGCGATATTACTGGATGTAAGCTGAGCAGCGCCCCTGAAGGGGGCCAATCAAAAACACCGAAAGGAGCCCACCATGAACACTCGTCGCCTACTCATCGCCCTGCTGGCCGCCGGTATGGCTTTGGCATCCCTGGCCCAAGCCCAACGCGGCCCCGGTCGTTTAGCCGATACCCTCGATCTGAGCGAGGATCAAATCGCCCAACTGCAAGCCATGCGCCAGGAACACCGAGCCCAAATGGAAGCCCACCGCGAAAGCGGCGAGCGACCCAGCCGTGAAGAAATGCAAGCAGTCCGCCAGCAGCATCAAGAGGCCCTGGCCGCCATCCTCACCCCTGCGCAGTTGCAGCAGCTAGAAGAGTTGAAAGCCGAACGCGGCCAGCGCGGCGGTAAAGGACAGGGCCGGCACGGCCACAAGGGCGGTGGCGATAAGGGCCGTCTGGGCGAAGCCCTCAATTTGAGCGATGACCAGAAAGCCCAGCTGCAGACCATGCGCCAGGAAGCACGCCAAGAAATGGAAGCACGCCGGGAAAACGGCCAAAGACCCACCCGTGAAGAGATGGAAGCTTTCCGCCAACAGCGTCACGACGCCTTGGCCGCCATCCTCACCCCCGAGCAATTGCAACAGCTCGAAGACATCAAGGCCGAACGCGGCCAGCGCGGCGGGAAAGGCCGACGCGGTGGCGATAAGGGCCGCCTGGGCGAGGCCCTCAATTTGAGCGATGACCAGAAAGCCCAGCTGCAGACCATACGCCAGGAAGCGCGCCAAGAAATGAAAGCCCGCCTGGAAAGCGGCGAGCGTCCCAGCCGCGAAGAAATGGAAGCCTTCCGCCAACAGCGTCGCGAAGCTTTTGAAGGCATCCTCACACCCGAGCAATTGCAGCAGCTCGAAGACATCAAGGCCGAACGAGCCGCCTCTGGCGATGCAGGCGACCTGGCTCCGGTCAGCGAGTCGAGCCTCAGCAATACTTCGGTCGAGTCGGCCACCTGGGGCCAAGTCAAAGAGAGCCGCAAATAACCCCGAAGCCGCGTCTAACACCGTGCCTATACCAGGCGTTTTAGACACGGCTCCAAAAACAATAATAACCCCGGGCTACCAATAGCCCGGGGTTATTATTTTCATGGCTATAAATTCAGGCCCTGGGCATATTTATTTGGGAGGAGTCCAATCCCGTCCTTTACAGCTTTACCGTCTAATACGAATTATAAAAAAACCGACAAACCACAGGAGCCCCTCCCATGAACCAACCCCTTCCCCGCGACGAAACTATCGTCCTGGTCGAAGACGATATCGGCCTGGCCGACCTTATCCAGGAACGCCTGGAAAGCGAGGGGTTTGCCGTGTGCCACGAAGCCGACGGCCGCCGCGCCTGCGACCTGATCCTGGGCCAAAAACCCAATCTGGTCGTACTCGATATCATGCTGCCGGGCATGGACGGCTTTGAAATATGTCGCCAGATCCGCCCCGCCTACACCGGCCCCGTGCTTATCCTCACCGCCCGCGACGACGATCTCGACCAGATCCTGGGCCTGGAATTGGGCGCCGACGATTTCGTTACCAAACCCGTCAAGCCACGCGTCCTGCTGGCCCGTATCCGCGCCCTCCTGCGCCGCGCCCAAAGTACCCCGCCCGCCGCCGCTGGCCCCTTGCAGCTGGGCGTCTTGAGCGTCGACCCCGGCCGCCGCGAAGCATTCCTGCAAGACCAGGCCATCGAACTGACCACGGTCGAATTTGACCTGCTGCTGTATCTGACCCGACACCAGGGCCAGGTGGTGAGCCGCCAGGATCTCTACCAGGCCATCTACCACCACGACTACGATGGCCTCGACCGCAGCATAGACGTCTATATCTCGCGCCTGCGACAAAAACTAGGCGATGACCCGGCGGCCCCTCACTATCTCAAAACCGTCCGCGGCGTCGGCTATCTAATGGCGGGGAAAACCCGGTGAAACGGCAATTCCTGCGCGTCTATTTGGGTCTGGCCCTTATCCTGTTGGCCGCCGCCTTCGCCGTCCTCTTTACCGTCAACCGGGAATTGGGTGCCTTTGCCGACCAGCGCCTGACGATAGCGCTGACCCCCTGGGTAAAGGGAATCCAACGACGACTCAACAACGTCGCCGACGACCCCCGCCGCTTGGCCGCCGCACTCGACCGCCTCAACGAATCGGCGCCTTTTGCCCTGCGCCTGGCCGACGACGATCAGATTGAATTGGTGGGAGAGGCGGCCCAGGAGCTGGCCACCGGCCGGCCCGTCCTGGTCCACACCGACCAGGGCCGCATTCTCTACGCCACCTACCGGAAAGGCCTGCTCGTCCTGGGCCCGCTGGGAGAAAAAGCCCTGCACACCCTCCCCGGGGCCGAGGGCCGGGGCGGTCCCCGCGGTTGGGGCAAACGCCGTCTGCGCAACGCCTTGCACGAACGCCCGCCGCTGCCCTTAGGGCTGCCGCCGCAGGGGGCCTATTTCCTGCTTGCCGTGCTGCTGGCCCTGCTGGTCCTCATCGGCGCCGCGGTGTACTGGTTGTTGCGACCTTTCGAGCGCCGCATCTACGCCCTAGCCGATGTCGCCCACACCCTGGGCGACGGCGAACTGGCCAGCCGCGCCGCGCCCCAGGGCGACGACGCCATCGGCGAATTGGCCCGCGCCTTCAACAATATGGCCGATCGACTGGCCGGTCTTATCGAGGCCCAACGCGAACTCCTGCGCGCCGTCTCGCACGAGTTCCGCACGCCGCTGGCGCGACTGTTTTTCCTTGTCGACGACGCCCAGGAGAAAACCGACCCGGCCGAAAAGGACCGCTTGCTGGGCCGTGTCGAAGGCTCGCTGCAGGATCTCAACGACCTGGTCGAGGAATTATTGACCTTCGTACGCCTGGAGGGCGAGGGGGCCCCGCAGCGCGAGCGCGTTGACTGCGACGATCTGGTAACCGGCATGGCCGAGGTGGTAGCCGATCTGCGCCCCGATCTCACTCTGGATATAGATACCGTCCCCATCGCCACTACCGGGGTCCACCACCTGCTGCGCCGCGCCATCCTCAATCTGGTGACCAACGGTGTCCGCCACGCCCGTTCGCGACTGCAACTATCGCTACAGCAAGAAGGGGAGAAAATCCGCCTGTTAGTCGACGACGACGGCCCCGGCATTGCCCCCCACGATCGGGACAAAATCTTTGCCCCCTTCACCCGCCTGGACCAAAGCCGCACGGCAAAATCGGGCGGCGTTGGTCTGGGCCTGGCCATTGCCCACCGCATTGCCACCGTGCACCAGGGCGGCCTCAGCATTGACGATAGCCCCCTGGGCGGGGCCCGCTTTGTGCTGGAGTTGCCGTTGGAGCCCTGAACGCCCTTTCAGGCGCTGAAATCCACCTGCATACGCGACGGCAGATTGGCCGCCACCTCATAAGAAACGGCGGCACACCCGTTTATTTGCACCTGCCGCAACCGCTTCGACCGCCCCAATTGGGCAACCCCGGCGTTGGTGATGCCCTTGAGGTTCTCCAGCGTCAACTCCTCCAAAGAAGGCATAGTCGCCAACAATTCCAGGCTGTTGTCGCTGATAGTCGTCCCCATAATGCCATACCACTTTAGCGGCGCGGCCCCGGCCACCACGTACTGAGTGGCCCGGTCGCCGGTAGCACGGCAATACATATTGAGCAGACGCTCCAACCCTGGGGCCCGAACGATATATTCAAAAACTCGGTCGGTGAAAATATTGTCGTTGCCGGTCCAAAACTCGCGCAAGGCGGCAAAGTCGCCCAGGGCCGCCAGCCCCTCATCGGCCAGACAGGCGCCGCCGACATAGAGAAATTGCAGACGCGGCAATTGGGCCCAGGCCGCCAGCCCCTTGCCGGTGAGGCCATGGCACGAATAGGCCGCCAAGCGCTCCAGGCTCCGGCACTGGGCCAGGGCGGCAAAACCCCGGTCACTCGCCACCGCCGCCCCAGCGCTCAATTCGCGCAGAGCAGGCAAGGCCCCCACAGCCGCCATGACCTGGTCGTCCATCAAATCGCCCGAAATGCCCACCTGATATAAATCGGGCATAGCCCGCAAATGGGCGATGCCCGCCGCCCCGTATTGGGCCTGTCTTTGAATGGCCACCGGCATATGCTCGACCCAGTCGTTGTACAACCGCGATTCGGGCAATCCCAACCGCGACACCCCCTGCAATCCCGCCACCTGGGCCAGGCCCGCGTCGGTAATACCGTACGAACGTGCCAGATTCAAACTGCCACCGCCGCCCGAACGACCCAGGGCGGGAAACGCCTTCAAGCCCGCCAGACCCGCGTCAGTGACCTGGGTGCCGGCGACAAAATGGCGCAACCCGTCTTTACCGCCCAACAGGTCTATAGCTCCGTCGCCGGTGGCGGTACACTCCAACTGCACTCGTTCGAGATGCTGGTGTCCGCGCAAATAACCAATGCCGGCATCCGTTATATTGAACAGATAATTCAGCGATAGAGTGCGCAACTCCGGCAAATGGGCCAGACAGGCCAGCCCCCCGTCGCTGATGGCGGCCGGGGCCAACCGGGGATGGTTATTGGCGCTATTGAGATTGAGATCTAGATGCCGCAATTGGCCCAATTGGCCCAAATGAGCCAAGCCGGCGTCGCTGATACCGGTATTCCAGCCGCTGAGATCCAGATAGACCAAATGCTCCAATTCGCCGATGCGGCGCAAATGGCGGTCGTCCAGCCGCCCGCCGGCACGCAGTCCGGGTATCCGGCGCTCCCGCATCAGCCCCAACAGGCGGTCCCAGGCCTGGTCGGTCAATTCCGCCCGGGGCTCGACCAGCCATACCGCGCTGTCGGGTATCTGCACTTGGCGGTCGCCCGCCGTAGTACCGCCGTCGTGTTCTTGGCCGCCTTCGTCTATCCAATACATCTGCAAAGGCAGCGCGCTGGTCAGTACCTGGTGGGCAAAACGGTCGTCGCGCGAGGGCGCTTGCTGTTGGAACGATTCCTGCACCATATCCAGCATCCTTTCCCTGAGTTTGCCGCGGGCGTCATACAGTCGCTTCCGCACTGCCCCCGGCGAAATATCGAGAAACGCGGCGATATCCCCTTGTGAGTATTCGCCGATATAGTAGAGGCTCACCGCCTGCCGTTCGCCCAGGCTCAACTCCTGGATGGCCCGCCGCACCAGGTCCTGGCGCTGGGAGCGGTCGAACAGGACGGCTGGATCGGCTCCCTCCGCCACCACTTCGTCCTGGCCCTCCAGAGTCGCGGTCTGCAGGCGCCAGCCGCGCCGTTGCCGATCGCAAAACTTAAAGACCAGCCGGCGCAACCAGCCGGGGAAAGCCATCGGTTCAACCAGTGAATCCAAATCTTTGTAGGCCTGTACGAAAGCCTCCTGGGCCGCATCTTGGGCCAGATGAAAATCGCCCAAGACAGCATAGGCGTATCCCACCGCCATATCCTGAAAGCGCCGCACCACTTGGCCGAAAGCATCGGGATCGCCTCCGGCCGCCTGGCGCACATATAATTCGAGATCGTCCATTCCTTGGTTTTCGGCTTTTTTGAGATGGGCAAACAGCCCTTTGGGAGTCAACCTCTACTACAAAGCCCCCAATCAGGGGGCCAAGGTTACGCGGGGCAGCGGTTTTTCTTATTTTTGCCAACATCAACCCGGAGAATAAGCCCATGCCGACCCAGCCCCAGCACTTGGCCCAGCTCAATATCGCCCATATGAAGGCGCCCCTCGACGACCCGCTCATGGCCGATTTTGTCGCCCAGATAGAGGCGGTCAACGCCCTGGCCGAAAAAAGCCCCGGTTTTGTCTGGCGGCTGCAGACCCCGGCCGGCGACGCCCTGGCCCTGCGCCCTTTCGACGACCCAGCCACCCTGGTCAATATGTCGGTATGGGAATCGGTCGAGGCCCTGCACCACTTCGTCTACAGCGGCGACCACCTCGAAGTGTTCAAACAAAAAAAGGCGTGGTTCGAGCGCATGGCCCAGGCCCATATGGTCCTGTGGTGGATCCCTCAGGGCCATCAACCCTCGCTGGTCGAGGCTCAGGAACGACTGCAACATCTGCAAAACCACGGCCACAGCTCCACCGCCTTCACTTTCCGCCATCCCTATCCGGCCCCCTAAAACAGCGGGGGACTGTCCGCCCCGGGACAATCCCCCTTTTTTCGGTTTAAAGCGCCAGCCGCAGCCAGGGCCCATTCATAGCACGGGCACATCAATGCAGCCAAGTCGCTATGCTATTCGGAATAAACCGATTCGCGTATCCCCTTCAAATAACCGATGGCGAAAAGACGCGCCATCGTATGTTCGTCGGCAAAATTCTCGTCGCCCATCTTGGGGTAGTGGTCCGGGCGCAATACGCCCTCGTAGCCCACTTCGCGGTAGGCCCGCATGCACTCGACCAGGTCGGTCTGGCCGTCGTCGTGGAAGGCCTCGGTAAAATCCTCCGGGGTACCGCGGACATCGCGGAAGTGGACGAAATGAATTTTCCCCTGACCGCCAAAATGGCGGATAGCAGCGGGCAGATCGTCGGTCATTAAGGCGAAATTGCCCTGGCACAGGCCAATACCGTTGGCCTCGCTGGGCACCAGGTCGATCAGGCGCTGGTAATTATCTAGGCTGCTCATAATGCGGGCCACCCCACGGATGGGCGACAGCGGCGGATCGTCGGGGTGCATGGCCATTTTCACCCCCGCTTTTTCGGCGGTGGGCACGGTGCGTTCAAGGAAATAGCGCAAGTTTTCCCACTGGTCGTCCTCCGTAATCACGCCGTGCTCAGTGAGAGGCTCGCCCTCTAATTCGGCGTGGTTGAAACCGCTTACCTGGGCCCCGGCGCGCGTGGGCAGAGCGAATGAAGTGCGCATAACGCCGAGGATAGGCATCCACATGCTGCACCAGACCGGAATGCCCAACTCGCCAAAATTGCGCAACATGGCGCAGACTACCTCAATTTCCTCATCGCGGCCCGGCAGCCCCAATTTGATCTTCTCCATATTCGGGCGCCCTTCCCACACGGCCAGCTCGAAGCCGCATTTCTCATAGGTTTCTTTGACCTGCCTAAGCGACTTCAGACTCCAGGGCTGGTCCTCGGCCGCGGCCCCGTCAATGGCGTTGAGGCCGCCGTGACAAACGACGTATTCAACACCGCACTGGCTCAGCAATGTCGCATTCAAACCCGGTTCGGGCGGAATGCATACGGCTATCTTTATCATCAATTTTCTCCTTTGGTGGATGGCCGTGAGTGGGCCAGGGGGCTGACGCTCATTCGCTAGCAATGCTACGCATTGCGCGGCCTTCGGCACTCGCGCTACGCGCTCCGAGGCCACTGCGCCCGGCCCGCCCTCGGCGGGCCCCCGGGCTTGTGGAATCCGCTTTCAGCCCCCTGGCCCACTCACTCTGTCGGCACAAAATTCGGCATAACTATTGTGAATTAGCAATTATGATCAAGCCCCAATTATATAAAAACCAAAGACCGTTGGCCAAGCTCCTTGGGTGCGCTGGCTGGAAGGTGGGCAGTGGGGGTTGGGCGGCGGGGCAGCTGGAGGCCGGGCAGGCGGCGCAGCCGGGTGGCGGGGGGAAGGCCGCAAGCGGGCCTCACTGCCCACCTGGAAGCCGGCCCACCCAAGGAGCGGAGCGGGGCAGCTGAAAGCCGGGCGGGCGGCGCAGCCGGGTGGCCGGGGGGAAGGCCGCAAGCGGGCCTCACTGCCCGCCTGGAAGCCGGCGCACCCAAGGAGCCTCCAAACAGCCCCTTTGAACCCAACCGGCCCATCACTATCTTTGTGCAGATTCCACCACTACTTCTAACGCGGGTACAGCCCATGTCCGAGCAACCCAATATCCTCATCATCCAGGCCGACCAGCACCGCCCCGACTGCCTAGGCGCCTATGGCAACAACGATATCCAGACCCCCCATATCGACGCCCTGGCCCAGGACGGCGTACGCCACGACAATTCCTTTTGCCCCTATCCCGTCTGCACCCCCTCGCGCTATTCCTTCCTCTCCGGCCTCTACGTGCGCCAGCACCTGGGCGGCAGCAACCACTGCACCCTGCCCTCCGGCCTGCCCACCTTTCCCAAGGAATTGCGCCGCGCCGGCTACCGCACCAAAGCCGTGGGCAAAATGCATTTGACGCCCACCTACCACGACGTCGGCTTCGACCAGATGCTACTGGCCGAACAAAACGGCGCCGGCCGCTACGACGACGACTACCATCGCTGGCTGCAACAGGAAGGTCAGACGCACCTGAGTGACCTGATGGACCAAGAACGCGAATACCGCCAGCACGCCCCGCCCGAATACTGGGACCACGTTGGCGCCCTCGAATCAGATCTGGATGAGAAACACCATTCCACCACCTGGATCGCCGAGCAAGCACTAGAAGAATTGGCCACCTGGCAAGAAGGCGGTCAGCTCCTAATGGTCAGCTTCATCAAGCCACACCACCCCTTCGACCCGCCCGCCCCCTGGAGTCGGATGTACAATCCCGACGCCCTCTCGCTGTTGCCCGGCTATACCCCGGCCCCCTTGCCCCAGGACCTGGACTTCAGTCCCGGCTATTTTCCCAACAGTGAAATGACCGAAGCCAAAATACGCCGTGCCATGGCTTTTTATTACGCCACCATTTCGCAAATTGACCACCACGTCGGTCGCATGGTGAAAAGCCTCCAAGAACGCGCTCTGTACGACGACACTATCATTATTTATAATAGCGACCACGGCGACTATATGGGCTATCACCACCTGCTGCTCAAAGGCAATTATATGTACGAGCCGTTGATCAAAGTGCCGCTGATTATCAAATTCCCGCACCAGGAGCGAGCCGGCGCCGCCTCGCAAAACCTGGTCAACAGCATCGACCTAGCCCCCACTCTATTGCGCCAGGCCGACTGCCCGGTACCCGCAACCATGCAGGGCCTCGATCTGGCCGACCCGGCGGCCGACCGCGACGCCATTTTTGCCGAATCGGGCCGCGGCCAGGCCTTTATGGCCCGCACCCACGAGCACAAATTGCTCCTCTGCCGCCGCGACCAGCAATCCCAGTTCTTCGACCTGCAGGCCGACCCGCACGAATTGACCAACCGCTATGCCGAGGCCGCATGCCAGGGGGAAATAGACCAATTGCGCCGCCGCTTAACCGACTGGGCCCTGTTCGATGCCGCCGCCCCGGTGCATGTGGATGAAGATGCCCCTCTCATCACCGGCCCTAATGTCCGCCACCCCGACGACGGACAACGCGAAGATTTATACGATTATTTTAATCACCGAGTACACCAGCATCTGCAAAAACCCGAGCAATAAACACTCGACCCCGGGTCGCCCTGCGGCTCTCGATTATACCCTAAGGAAGCCCATGGCAACTACCACCCAATACCTCGACCCGATGACCGGCCACGGTCCCTTCACCGCCACCCAGCAAAGCCGGCGCCCCAATATCCTGTTTATCAGCACCGATATGGTGCCACCCGAATTCTATATGCCCGGGGCCGCCCCCGTGAAGGCACCGCATCTGCAGGCCCTGCGCGACCGGCACCTCTTTTTCGCCAACGCCTATTGCACTTCACCCCTGTGCTCACCCTCGCGGGCCGCCTATCTGACCGGCCGCCACTCCTATATCACCACCAATAGCGAACGGGCCCACGACGGCCATGCCATTCACCTGCGCCCCGACGATATCCTCTTCGCCGAATACCTCAAGCCGCTGGACTATCATCTGCGCCACGTCGGCAAATGCCACGCCGGAGCCCACAAATTCTCCCAGGTCTTCAGCGAAAACGACAGCCCCTGGGACCGCTGGTCGCCGCCCTGGAACGACGACGACGACTATATCGGCTTTTTGGCCCAACGCGGTCTCCAGCGCTTTACCTTCGACCGCTCCATCGTCGGCCAAAGCCTCACCGGAGAGGGCACCGGCAACCACTACGGCGGCTGGATCGCGCCCCAGAACGGCCAGCCCTTTCCCAGCGATGCCACCTACCCGGCCTATCTGGTCGACAAAGCCATCGCCACCCTCGAAGCCCGACCCGACCCGGACCAGCCCTTTTATTTACAAGTGGATTTTTTCGGACCGCACCAGCCTTTTGCCATCCCCGACGGCTTTGCCCAACGCGAGGCGGCCCTGCGCCAGGAGCTAGAGTTGCCCGCATCGTACGGCAACGTCGATTCGGCCGACCGCCCCGAACCCCGCATCTACCAGCTCTATCGCCAGAGCTGGGGCCTGACCGATCCGCAGACGGTATTGGATTACCGCGTCGCCAACCTGCTGCAATTTGAGCTTATCGACCAAATGATCGGCCGCCTGCTGGACTATCTGCGCCAACGGGACCTCTACGACGATACCTGGATCTTCTTTATCGCCGACCACGGCGAAATGAACGGCGAACAGGCCCTTATCGACAAAGGCGCGTTCCTCAACCCGCGCGTCATCCAGGCACCGATTATTATAAAGCCCGGCACTGCCAGCCCTCATACCGGCCCAGCAGTCGTGTCCCAAGCCGTCTCCCTGCTCGATCTAGCCCCCACCGTGCTCGACATCGCCGGAATCTCGACCCCAACCCGGCTGGATGGCGTCAGCCTGCTCGACAGCCTAGCCGGCCAGGCCCGGCCCGACGAGCACCCCATCCTCTTTGAGGTATGGAGCCACGTCATGCCCAACCCCAGTGTTGGCACGGTCTTCACCGCCGCCAACGACCGCGACTATATGTTCACCTTTAATGCCTGTGATCCAGTAGACGAACTCTACCTGCTCGACGGCAGCACCTGTCCGACCAATCTGTGGCCCGACCCCCAACAGCAACCCCTCGTCGACCAGGCCGTAGCCACATTGCACCATCGCCTGGCCGGCGACGAGCGCTGGAAAAGCTATCGCGGCTTCGTCGAATTGACTTACCCCGACCGCCTGGCCGCCGCCGGCGACCGGCAGCTATTTTTTTAACATCCCAACTGACGGCTGCGACAATTACAGCTGCTCCCAAGGCGTCGGGGTCGCCTGAATATGGGCCGCCGCTGCCGAGCGTTTGCTGGCCCACAGACTGACATCGTACAAATGCTGGGAACGGGCCCCAAACTGCGTGCTGAGAGGCCCCAGATCGCTGCCCCAGAGAAAGTCGAGGAAAGGAAAATCGGTTGGGGAAACGGGAATTTCGGCCACCGGCTTTACCGGGGTCAGACTGGTCCATTCGCCCATCAAGGAGAAGGTCTGGCGCGGCAATACGTACACCGTCGCCGCCACGAAAGGCCGTTGGCTCAAACCCGCCATGGTCACCCCCAAGCGACAATAGCGACGCGACACTTGGGCGGTGTCCCGGCCATCGTCCAATG
>WLWD01002049.1_pt1 | contig 69531 bp, 46 predicted proteins | sample 6712731 | NCBI WGS metagenome assembly WLWD01 (sample SAMN12718690, study PRJNA576275) | sponge metagenome | isolation source: marine sponge | host: Mycale hentscheli | place: New Zealand: South Island, Marlborough, Capsize Point | collected 2014-11-01 | reverse complement strand
ACACACACACACACACACACACACACACACACACACACACACACACACACACACACACACACACACACACACACACACACACACACACACATTGGAAAAAGCCATAAACATTAACAATGTTTTTACAAACTTTCTAAAGCTATCTAATGGAATTTTTCTGTTCTTCCTATCTATTTAGTCCGGCTACTTTTTCCTCCACACTATTTGAAATTGAAGTCAGGTAGCTAGTATTTTTGTTTTCCTACTGATGCTTTACAATCACTCTGACAGCAAAGATAGTCTCACTGCATTATAGCAGGCCAGTAGCCAGAAATTCGCAGTGGGGGGGGGGTTCAGATTTTTAAGACTCAGAAGCCACACCTACTTTTGTTTCCTCATTAATTTTTCAAAAAAACAACAAAAAAACAAAATTGTAACTGCACGAAAGCTTATAATTTTGTTCTATGTATTCTACGTCAAAACTATAAGTTCATTAAACACTGTTGATATTCGAGAGAAAAGCGGTATCATTCTCGAGTAACCTGGCTTCTAACCACTATAGTGAGCTGTATAATAAACAGTGCAACATTTATACGCCTTTTTTGTACTACAACTTATTGGCGAGTGAGCAAGACAGTATTAGGGGTGGATAATGCAAAATCGAGTATTATGTTATATGTATATTATATGTATGGATGGTACGTATGCCTCTCAAATGCGCGGGGGGGGGGCTTTTTTAACGCTAGTTTTTCAAGTTACAAACAGTTGCTGCGATCGGTTACTAAGGTATTGAAGACCCTTTACCAGACTTCATTTTCAAAACTTCGCCGTTCTGGGAGGCTACGAAGTGCCAATTGTTGGTTGTCAAGACCCACCAGTAGTCAGAATGCTAAGGAGGCTACCAATACCTGGGGGAAGCTGAGGTAAATACGTAATTCCATATTTGTTAGCTAAAATTACAAAAATAACTCTGGCCATTCTTTTTTGTATCTGAGAACTTATTGTCAAGAGTGACTGGTAAATTCAGATAGTCAGAATGGCTTCAATTTGATACTACAGAAGTTACCACTACTCAAGAATATGAGGTAAGAAGGTTATTTTGTATTTGATTGCTAAAATTAAGGTCTTTTGTTTTTGTAGCTTTGAACTTGTCAAGAATTACAAGTAATTCAGATAGTCAGAATGGCTTCAATTTGATACTACAGAAAGTACCAATACTCAGGAAATTTAGGTAAGTAGTAACTCCATATTTGTTGTCTGAATTACAAAAATAACACTGGCCTATTTTTTTTTTGTAGCTGAGAGCTTGTTCAAGAGTTACTGGTAATTGATGTAGTCAGAATGGCTTAAGTTTGATAATACGGAGGTTACCATTACTCATGTAAGAGAGTAGTTTTGTATTTCTATGCTAAAATTAATGTTCAACTGCTATTATACTACTGTTTTTAATTGAGGGCATGTAACTTCCCGTTCAAAATGTATTGGAACAATCGCTTAACTAAGTGAAATAGCACGGGAACAAAGTGAAATGCGATGGTAGCTTAAGTTCGCAAGCATGCAGCTCTAGCCTTGGAAACATACAGTTCAAGTAGTTTCTAGTTGGAGACAATGTCGTTCTTTAGCGCATAAGCTCTATCTGTATTAGACAGAGAATTTTTGTAGGAGGAGTCATCGGTTAAAAGCTAAGTTCCAGAGAAAGTTTATCCTGAAGTACAGAGATAGTGACTGCACTATACAGTATAGCCACACTGTAAATGATTTTTAGCTTACTGTAGTCTCATGCGGTTTTTATAAAGCTGGCCTACTATTAGCGTAATAGCACGAACAACACAATTAAAATAACACAAAGCAAATCGGAGTGCTATTTCAATAGCTTTACATGCGCTATTGATCCCTAACAGCACCGGTTACCAGTGCTATATCACTCGCTATAATAGTAGGCCAGCTTTTTTTATTTTAATCATTTGCACTGTAGCTACACTATATAGTGCACTCACTATCTGTATTTCAGGTTTAACTTTCTCAGATACTTCCCGTTGGCTCCCCTCCTAATCTGTTGAAAAAATTCCGTTGCTTATGCTATTCGAATAGCACGCTTACCCATGCTATTACTCTTACTAAGTAATAAGTGCACTACACTACACTTTATAAAGAATAGATGTAACATAGCAAGCTTTACTCATGCCGATGTGTGAGCGAAATTTTGTAGCGAAGGAGCTGAATGTTTATTAGGTCACCTGACTCAGACTAGGCCATCCATATACAGAGTATGAAGTACATCTAGGGAAACAGCAGAGAATTCAATCGCAGGTTCAGCACGATCGAACAGATGATGATATTCCAGAAGTTATATGTGGGGTGTGGCTAAAATATTTACCTCCGGTCATTCTAAAGTGGGGTTCAACCGAACCCCCCCTTGGCTATGGGTATGTATCGTAGTCTTTCATAGTCATGACAACACAGAGGTATGGAAACACGATGTGTTCAGAGGCTTGACAACGCGATGTGTTCAGAGGCATGGCAACACGATGCATTCAGAGGCATGACAACACAATGCTGGCTGGATTCAACACCTGCGTACTCAAGTACAGCACGAGTTTTGAAAACCCTCCTGTTAATATGTAGCGGAGTATTTACAGTATGCGACAGCTACTAGACTGCTGCTATACCACCATTACTGTCTCTGATGAACTGTAGCCAATCTATACAGGCTACTTTCTTCTGCCTCAGACTCGCCTCATCAGACATTGCTAGCTAACTAAAACAAGCCCACAGCCATAGGCTTTAAGCAAACCAAGCTCGGCTGTTTCCTTATCTACATCATCACTAAGCCATGCCCACAAAAGGAAGTAAATATGATTTTGGTTATATCTCCAAGGTGAGGGGATCTCAAATTGCAATATTTTTTTCGGGCTCATTGGCGAGCAAGCGAGACACTATCAGGGGTAACACAATTTAAAATTGGGGATATTTGTTTGTTTATATGTGGACGTACATACGTCATTTTGTACTTTGACCCTTGCATTTTGTGTTTGCTTCGTGGTCTACCCTTTCCCACACCTCCACTAAACAGAATCTTTTCGTTTAGCGATCCCGTATCATTCAAGGAAATTAATTATTTACCCCTTTGTATTAGGCTGTTTCTGAATGTTACAAGAGGCACTTAGGTCTTAAGGGTGGCCGCACACCGCCTACGCAATTTTTTGTTGATGGTTGCTATGCACGATTACTACTATTGTATACTTACAGGAGCTTCTCTACTACAACACAAGGACACAGTACCTGCCGAAAAAGCCGCTCACTAATTTTAGAGCGAATCTGGAGGAAATATCGGGGCCGGTTATAAAACTTTGTAGCAATTTTTTGGAGCGGTGCGGTAAGTTGGAGCTCCGCAATTTGGTGCACTACTAGCCGAGCCGATACTCTACTGCAAGACAAAGAGTTCTTATCATTTCAATATTACTTTATGATATATTCGCAATTTTTTCTATTTATAAGATATTGAAAAATTCTCAATGTGGTGCAGTTCATTTTTTTTTGGTTTACCCGTGTATACAATTTTTGTGCCGTTCTCATTATTAGATTCCAAGAAAAACTGTTACAAAATTTGGAACTTTAATTCCACTCGCAATTCTTAAGAAATAGCCCCACCCCCATATCTCGTACTTACGAGTACGCGAGCAATTTTTTTTCAATTAGTTTGTATTGGTTCTAAAAAGAGCCCGCCTATATCAAGAGTAAACAAACATCAATACAACAATAATAAGAGAGTCAGAAGAGAGAGCAGTTTATTCGAGATAGCCAGAGGTGAAGGTATTAGATCTGCGCAGCTTGGGAAGTCTTCGCTCCGCAGAAATCGAGCCTGGTATATCCATCCGCTTGAGTTCAGGTGCGCAGAGTCCAGAGAACGGCTACAGGAGGAGAGGCAGCCTGGTGCACCTTGCTGCATGAGCTCAGACGACGTATGGAGAGTTGCTGTAAACGGATATGAGACAACAAGAAGCTAAACTAAAACACTACAACTTCGCAAAGTATACTTCTGCTACTACTGCGCGATAGTTTCTGCTTGTGTATTATCAAATGGTGGGGTATTGGCGGGGAATAAATTAATCCGGATCTACAGGTGGTGCGCGTTGCTATGTGCGGCCACCCTAAAAACTTACTGTTTTACTCAACATTGTGCAGTAATTCTTTAGAATTTCAAGTCGCAAAATGTTATGGTGGATCGTTACTATGGTATTTAAACCCTTTACCAGACGTAATTTTTAAAAACCTGGCCTTTTTTAGTAGCTGTGAGTGCTTGTTGTCAAAAGATACTGGTAATTCAGATAGTCAGAATGATATATATTAGAGACTACAGAAAATATCAGTACTTGGGAAATTGAGGTAAGAAAGTGGTTCTGTGTTTGCTAGCTAAAGCATATAATGGTCACAACAGCTATGTACTTAGCTATACTTTTAGAAATGGACTTAGATGCTTTTGAAGTGCTTCATTTGTGCACTGGCTTGCTCGCCCTTTGTGCTCAAGCACATCACTAGTATTCGCACATAAAACTACCAGAAAATAACAAAAAAAGAAGGGAAATTTTTTTCATCGTGCTTGCTCTTTAAATTCATTTTAAACAGCTACAACATGAAGGAAGACAGTAGCTAGTAGCTGCAGTATCTTAGCTAAACCTCCATAGATATTATAACATCATGGCACAGAGTAGATTAAGATAATACACCTAGATTGTAAGTCTAAAACTTAAACCCAAGTCGAAGGCTCTCCTCTTATTGACTTCTGCCCAATGTCAACCACCCAAGTTTTAAAAGAATGTATGGTAAAGAATCTTCAGTGCCATGGGAACCAATTACCACAAGTAGTTTGATTCACTAGCCAATAAATAATAAATAAATAAATAAATAATATTAGCTAATGTACGTGTGGCATGTTAGTAGCACATGTGCTGATAGGGTTATAAAAAAGAGGACTGTTCAGGTACTCACAAGCTTAGCCAGTCTTGGAGCAGAACTAAATGCGTGAGAAGCTCACTTGGTAACTGCCCGACTTCACTCTATATCGTCACATATCATATGACAGCAGTTCCTTAATTAAATTTAAAATAATTATTTGGAATAAGAAGCTTGCACAACTTAACTGAGAGTTTGTGCCAATATCTATTACTTGTTGTACAACTACGAGAAGAATGTAATGCTTCCTGATAACAATTTGGATAGCTGGTCTAAGAAAACAACAACCCCCCCCCCCCCCCCATCCCCATAAATGTGGTGAGGGTATGTAACATTCCATATCAAGATCAATGAATCATGAATAACCACATGATACTTCCTTGTATGGTAACCCTTGTGCAATATACACACACCACAGGTGTGTTTTAATAAGAGAGAGCTAGTAGAGTCTGTCAACACAAGAGTCAAGTCAAGCTATGACTTGTATTGCCCCCTAATTATTTCACAGAAGATATGGCAACTCCAGAGCCAGAGAAGTGCAAGCATGGCTACAGATGTGTCTGTGAAGGGGATTCTTCGGACTACAAATGTTCCTCCTGCTTGTTTCTCCTCAGAGAACCTTGCACTACTACCTGCTGTGAGAAACAATACTGCAAGGCATATCTAGAAGGAAAGGAAAAGTGCCCCAACTGCCAAAGAGGCCTCCATTTTGCCTACTCCAAATTCCAGGACAAATCCTTGCAGAATTTGGATGTTGTTTGCAGTGAGAAGGATGAATGCAAATGTCCTTGGAGAGGTAAGGTGAGAGAATTTGCTGAACACATTGCTTGCTGTGAATATGTCAGAGTTCCCTGTGAAAAATGTCACCAAGCCATTTCCAAAAATCAGCTGGAAACCCACAGGACACAAGACTGCCCAGAAAGACTCTTCTCATGTCCTCATTGCCAGTTGAGAAAAACATACCAGTTCATCACCGAAGTCCATATTCCAGTTTGTTCCAGAGTCTCTGTAGAATGTCCTAATAGGTGTGGCCTAGAAGGGGGGAGAATGAACATGGACGGCCATCTTAACAATGAGTGCCCTCTTCGCCCAATGGATTGCCCATTCAGTCCAATGGGCTGTCGAGTGAAGCTCAGAAGGGACGAGGAGGAAGACCACTTGAAGGAGAGTACTACCACACATCTTTCAGCTCTAGCCAGCTACACTTTACAAATGGATGCTAAGCTTAATGAGCTGGTTAAGACTGTAGAAGAGTTCAAGAAGAGAGATAAAAAGATATCTGATCTGGAGGGAGAAGTTAGTTCCCTAAGGAGCACAATTGATTCTTTGTCCCACACTATTAACAACCAACCTGAAAATGACATCAGCCCACCTGAAAGCCAAGCTGAACCGTATAGGATGGGAACTGATATTGAACATGAAAAAGATGCCCAAATCCAGCAGCTAAATCAATCCCTGGATGCTTACAAAGAGCAACAAGCTAGACTTGAATTACGAGTGTCAAGAATCGAACAACAAACGCCTCCTGCTGGTGCCTTTGAGACCACAGTAACAGTTGAAGGACTCACGGAGAAGAAATTAAACCAAGAATGTTATTCTGTACCTATTTTCAGAGATCAGCAGGGACTTCAACACAAATTAAACTTCACTATTTGGCCTAATGGCCAGAAAGAAGGAAAAAACAAATACGTATCCTTATGGCTTGAACAAGAAGACAGACGACAAAATAATCCACCAGCACACATCTTCATTTATGTTGAAATTTTGAATCAAACAATAGACGACTGTCACATCCAATTACCCTGCCATTTCCCCATTTTAACACATCGGTACATCGGGGTCATCAGCAATACCGCTATATCACATGAAGAACTGGAGTACAACCCTCACAAAGGAACACAGTATCTCGTCCATGACACTCTCAAGATCAGACTACATGCTTACATCAAACCTTTGCAACCTTCACGTTGGAATAATACGGATTGTCTAGCCCACCATTCTTAGTGCCGACTTACTGATATGTTCCTCAATGTTCTTGACTCTTTCAATGTCGTATTGAGTCACTAGTGTGACAGCAACTCCAGGCTGACCTACAAGTAGTGCAAGAAACAACAACAAAACAACAAATCATTTATCAATTACTCCATCGTATCAAATCATTACATTTTTAGTGTGTGCATGTGTAGAATAAATTAATATAGTAAAAATTATAGAAGTGATTCAGAAGTATATATACTATAATGATGTGCTTGAGCACAAATGGCGAGCGAGCCTGTGCACAAATGAAACACTTCAAAAGAATTTATCAGTCCATTTCTAAGTACATAGCCGTTGTGACCGTACTTTAGCTAAAATACAAACAACTTTCTTACCTCAATTTCCCGAGTACTGCTATTTTCTGTAGTCTTTAATATTCTGATTATCCTGAATTACCAGTAACTCTTGACAACACGCATTCACAGATACTATATAAACAGCCGAGTTTTTGAAATTATGTCTGGTAAAGGGTCTCAATACCATAGTAACCTTTCGCCATAACATTTGAGGACTTTCAAAGTGTGTCTTGCGGCATTTAGAAATAACCTAATACAAAGGGGCAGACAATTTAATTTCCTTGAATGATACGGGATAGCTAAACCAAAATATTCTGTTTAGTGGAGGTATAAGAAGGGGTAGATCACGAAGCAAACACAAAAACGCAAGGGTCAAAGTACAAAATGACATACGTACGTCCACACACAAACATCCCCAATTTTCAATTGTGTTACTGTGGTGTATGTAGAACTTGAGAACGTAATCATTTAGCATGCTCATATATTATTCATGATTGTTTTGACCCTTTACCATATGTATGCATGTGTGTCTCGTGACCATGTTTTGTGTAGTTGACGATAGCAACCTGTTAATAAAATCCTAAGTAAAGTGAACCTCTAATCGCGATAGCTGGCAGCCATTACAACTATACGAAACCCCCAATACACATCAAAAGTGGTGACGAGGATGGCCGCTAAAGGCTACGTAGGACGGTTAGGAGAGTTCAAGTCGGAGGATGAAACGATCGTGGCTTATCTCGAGCGAGTGGACCTTTATTTTCAGGCCAACGGTATAGCTGAAGAAGCTAAAGTGGCAACTTTTCTTACCATTATAGGTGGGAAAACGTACACTCTGCTCGGTAGTTTGACTGCACCGGCACTGCCGAAGGACAAGTCATTAGCACAGCTGAAGGAAATTTAAAAAAGACATTTTGAGCCAACAACGATCGTTATTGCAGAGAGGTACTACTTTCATCGCCGTAATCAAGCAGAGGATGAAGGTATAGCTGATTATGTGGCTGAGCTGAGAAGACTTTCTGTCAAGTGTGACTTTGGGGATTACCTGGAGCAAGCACTGCGGGACAAGTTAGTTTGTGGCCTAAGGAATAGAGCAATACAAGAGGAGCTACTGATTAAACGTGACCTCACCTTACAGAGGGCACAGGAGATTGCTGAAGGTATGGAAGCCGCCAGCAAAAATACACAACAGCTCAACCCCAAGGCACCGTCTTCACTCAATATGGTAAGAGGAGGAGGACTCAGCTGCTATAGATGTGGAAGGAATAACCACCTTGCTGACCAGTGTAGATTCAAAGACTCAACCTGTGGTATCTGCCGGAATAAGGGTCATTTGGCACAAGTTTGTCGCTTCAAAGGACAAGAGAAGCCAGCTGGGAAGTATAAGCTTTCCTTCAGAAGGCCTCAACACAGAAGGAGTAAAAATAAGTTTGTTGGAGTGTCTAAAGACACTGAGGAAAGGGTTACTGGATCTGACAGTGACGAAGAATTACCACTGAATAAACTCAGTAGCGATAAATCGCGTACTGCTAAACCAATTACTGTGGATATTGTCATTAATGATACCAGGGTACGAATGGAAATTGACACGGGAGGAAGTGTCACTATCATGCCAGTTAAGGAATGGAAGAAGTTATTCCCTAGTCGGAAACTCCAGCCTTCGTCACAGCGACTTACGACGTATACTGGTGAGCCAATAGTAGTGTGTGGTGAGCTACAGGTAGTAGTTCGGTATCATAGCCAAGAGTGTGACCTCACTTTGACAGTAGTCGAAGGTAGTGGACCAACCCTTCTAGGGCGAGATTGGCTTTCCTCACTACGTCTGGACTGGAATAGTATTTGTAGTGTTAAGAGTGGCAAGACTCCAAGTCAACTGGATATCCTGTTAAAGGAATACCAAGATATATTTCTACCAGGACAAGGAACGATGAATCACTTTCGGGCCAGTCTTCATGTTAAGGAGGGAACCAGGCCAGTGTTCTGCCGCTCAAGACCAGTTCCATTTGCGTTGCGTGATGCCATAGGTCGAGAACTAGACCGTATTGTAGAGAAGGTCCAGTCAAGTGAGTGGGCTGCCCCAATAGTGGCCGTACCCAAGAAAGATGGTCACATCCAGCTATGTGGTGACTATAAAGATACGGTCAATCAACACTTAGTCGTCGATCAGTATCCGCTACCCAAGCCGGAAGATATCTTTGCATCGCTTGCTGTTGGAAAGAAGTTCACCAAGCTTGATCTCTCTCGGGCTTATCAGCAAATGGAGTTAGAGGAGGATGCAAGATCATATGTCACAGTGAATACTCATCAGGGACTTTATCGTTATCTTCGATTGCCGTTTGGCATAGCATCGGCACCCGCGTTGTTCCAGCGCACTATGGACACTATCCTGCTAGGAATCTCTGGAGTTCACTGTTATATTGACGACATACTAGTGACAGGACCAGATGAAACAACTCATCTCCAACACTTACAAGAAGTCCTGCAGCGGTTACGTCACTATGGAGTCTCTCTCAAGAAAAGCAAGTGCTATTTCTTCCAGGAATCGGTTGAGTTTCTTGGTCATCGCATTGATGCTCTGGGGCTTCACACCACGTCAGCCAAAATTGAGGCTATTCAATTGGCTCCGAAACCTAAGGATCAGGCTCAACTCAGGTCTTTCCTAGGGCTAATACACTACTACGGAAAATTCATTCCCAAATTAGCGACTACGCTTCAGCCTCTCAACAGCTTGTTACAAGCGGGCAAGACATGGAAATGGACTGCAGAATGTGAACGAGCTTTCCAGCAAGCTAAGGATAGTCTTGTATCAGCTCCAGTGTTGGCACACTATGACCCCAAGCTGCCAGTACGATTAGCTGGAGATGCGTCATCATATGGCATGGGAGCTGTCATCGCACATGTGTATCCTGATGGCACGGAGCACCCCATCGCATACACCTCCAGGTCATTCACTGCAAGCGAGCGTAACTATGCACAACTAGAGAAGGAAGCTTACTCACTAGTTTATGGAATGAAAAAGTTCCATCAGTATTTGTATGGACGCACATTTACCTTGTGTACAGATCACAAGCCCCTCACTACCATTTTTGGACCGAAGAAAGGCATTCCTACACTTGCTGCAGCACGTCTTCAATGCTGGGCATTGATACTGTCTGCTTATCAATATGACATCTTGTTCAGACGAACACAGGACCATTGCAATGCTGATGGGTTGTCTAGGTTACCGATCACTGATCCTGAATCTGGAGAAGAATCAGTTGGACTTCAAGGAGTGACTGTGTTTAATATCGGACAGATACAGTCATTACCAGTAACTGCCTCACAACTGCAGAATGCTACACGGCGTGACCCAGTACTGAGTTGAGTGCTCCGGTACACTCAGAGTGGCTGGCCTGACCATGTTCCTGAAGAGTTAAAACCATATGGGAACCGCCGCACTGAATTGGCAGTTGAAGGAGATTGTCTGTTGTGGGGAACGAGAGTGGTGATACCCAGCAAGCTACGAGCTCAAGTGATGGAAGAGTTACACCACGCACATGCTGGAATTGTGAAAACGAAAGCTCTGGCAAGAAGTTATCTTTGGTGGCCTAACATCGACCGAGAGATCGAAGAGGTGACCCGGTCTTGCCAGAGTTGCCAAGCTGCAAGGAATTCACCAGCGGTCGCTCCACTCCACCCTTGGTTATGGCCATCCAAGCCCTGGCATAGGATTAATATAGATTTTGCTGGGCCATTCTGTGGTCGGATGTTTTTGGTTGTGGTTGACGCCCACTCCCGATGGCCAGAAGTCATTGAAATGAAGAGCACAACTGCTGTTGCAACAATCCAGGAACTGAGAAAATTGTTTGCAGCTTATGGCCTCCCAGTTCAGCTTGTATCGGATAACGGACCACAATTCGCATCAGGAGAGTTTGCGGAGTTCATGAAGAGTAATGGAGTGAAACATATCCGCTCAGCACCATATCACCCCTCTTCCAATGGTGCTGCAGAACGGTTTGTACAGGCGTTTAAGAGGGCCACGAAGGCTAGTGATAGATCGAACACTTCACTCAATCATCGATTGAACAGCTTTCTTCTATCGTACAGGAGTACGCCACATTCTACTACCAATGTGACACCATGTTCACTCTTTTTAGGTAGGCAAGTGCGAACAAGACTCACTTTACTTCATCCCGGAGTTGAGGAGAGAGTATTGGGAAAACAGGCGGACCAGAAGTCTCAACATGACAGTCATGCCAAACTTCGAGAGTTTTTCCCGGGCCAGAGAGTAATGGCACGCAACATTCGAGCAGGACAGGCATGGATTCCTGGCACAGTCATCGAACGTACTGGACCACTGTCTTATGTGGTACAGGTTGCCGGAAAGTTGTGGAAACGTCACATTGATCATCTTCGAGAAATGGGAGATACACCTGTGCAGAAACCGGCGATAGAACCACTGCTTCAGCAGGATGTAGCCACACCACGGGTTACAAGGCCAGAGGAATCTTTTTCTAGAGTTGAAGCTGAAACAGCGACCAGCCTGCCCACTACTGAAACGGGCAATAATGGGCTAGAAGAAACCCAAGCACCTAACTAGGTAACACCTGACGCTGCTTCCACAGAGGATTCTCTTGTTTCACCACCTGCTGATCCCTCTTCCTCTACAGTCACTCACCGTTATCCCTTACGAGATCGCGACAAGCATCGACGTCTCAAGAAGGACAGATCTCATAAGTGAGGGAGGAGTGTGGTGTATGTTGAACTTGAGAACGTAATCATTTAGCATGCTCATATATTATTCATGATTGTTTTGACACGTGTTATCCCTTTACCATATGTATGCATGTGTGTCTCGTGACCATGTTTTGTGTAGTCGACGATAACAACCTTTTAATAAAATCCTAAGTAAAGTGAACCTCTAATCGCGATAGCTGGCAGCCATTACAACTATACGAAACCCCAATACACAACAGTTACCCCTGATAGTGTCTCGCTTGCCAATCAATTATATTAAATAACAAATCTTTGATTGTGTGCATCCTGAGAACCACATACTATCTGAACTGGACAAATATTGAGTTACAGATTTATCCCTACCATACATTTATGAACTCCAAAAGTGATCATCTCTGAAGCCATACTGAAAATACAAAATGAGTTAATTAAAGTCTTTCTCTTCTTAAACAGAATCAGACTGAAGAAGTAACAGGACTCTTTACAAAATATTGGGTTTACATTGATTTATGGGAGGAGGGGGGGAAGGGAGTATACAGCTGATGTTAACCAATTCATGTATCACCCAATGCCCAAAGTGATCAGTTCTAAATGCATGACGGGTAAAAGGAGTGGAAGTCCTTAAGCATGCTTAGAAAAAATATTCCTCCTATGTTAATAGTGGTGGGAAATTTGGTGGGAAATTGAGGGAGCTGCAGAAGCATGAATTTTTAAAGATCAAATTTAAAATGGGTATTAGGGGTGAATTTGACAATATACAGGTGGTAGTCGTAGCTTCCTGGAAATGTAATTGTTGCTCATATTAAATCCACAAAAGTATGTATTGATAAGAATCCCAGTAGAGGATAATCTCAGAACAGAGAGCAACAGCTGCAACTATAAAATAACCATTCTTCCAGTTTGATTTGAGTTTGAGCAACATTGTATCTGGTACAACTGATCACTTGCAGTCTTCCTATGCTAAACCATCCCATCATCAAATACAACTACTGTGCTGTTTCAGTGACCTGCTGTAATTGCTGCACTTTGAAACTGTTAGCATTCTGAATAAACTCGAAGTAAAACAATATTGAACTCTTCTAGTAGTATAATACAAATTGCAAATGCATCAGTGCTTGGGATTATTTGGGCTTATAAAAATATACAGAAGCTTGCCTAAGAAAAAGCATTATTTTTCAAGATTAATGGCCTCGGTAGCAAATTATTCAGGATTGACTATAAAATGTTCACTTTAGTATTTTTTTTAATGACTTTGTATGTGACAGAGTTTGGGAAAATGTATGGGAAAAAAAGACAAAAAAATGCATTAAAAAAAATAAAATAAATAAATAAAAAGAATATAGATATTTTTACTCTAAAATATAAGGAACACTTAGTTGAAAGTGCCTGTTGGATTTCTAACACAATTAAGGTTGGCAAAGCAGATAAAAAAAAAAAAATTGTATCTCATTCATAAGCACTCAATTCATGTAGCAAGTGCTGCCTGTCTGTGTAGTTGTATACAGAATGCAAATTACATCAAAATCTACATTAGCATGTGTGTGTGTATAGTGAAACATAATATCAGGCAAAATGCACACACAGTCATGAGAAATAGGCACACATAATGATAACATTAACTATTGACAGACAGAAATTTAACCTATACTGTAAAAAAAACAACAGATTTATTTCCCGTCATTTGAATCTCGTCATCCATGTGTCTGCCTGCAGATATGTATGCTCTCCTTCTTCTTGACTCATTAAACCATTTGTAAACATTTGTAGTGTATCTTAGCTAAACTGCATACACCCAACATTGAGACAGAATCACAAGGCACTTTAACTCAGACAAGAAGAACATGATATTCAAACGTCCAGTGCTTATGAATGAGATACAAATAATAAAAATTTTTGTGATATTTTATCTGCTCTGCCAGTCTAAAACGCTAATCCAACTGTTGTTCACATCATCGAAATGCATAGAGATAACTTACCATTCATTCGTAAGTAAGTGATCGTGTTAGTAATCCAACAGGCACCTTCAACTAAGTGTTCTTTATATTTTAGAGTAATGATTATATATGTTTTCTCCTTTTTTTTTTTTTTGTCAACACACTTTTTTGTCTTTTGTCTAAATTTTTCCCATAATTTTCCCAAACTCATGAAGTGTGAAGTCACTAACAAAGTCATTAAAAAAAATACTAGTAACTAAGCAACCACCAACTTCATTCATTGGGTCAGTGTGAGGACCAAGCAGTATCACAAGATTTTATAGAAGGGGGGGGGAACTGGGATTCCTCCCCCTGCCCCGCCCCCCAAGAATTTTAGATATATAGATACATGTTATGTGTTTTCACACCTCAAGGTTGAGTTCCCCCCCTCCCTCTTCTCCCCAATACTTACATATACATATACAGGGGTTCATACAGGATTTTTCGCTAGGAGGGGGAGTATTTTGTCGAGTTGCAAAAAACAGTTTACCTACATAATATGGTCAAGTCATGACCGTGAGACTGTGAAACAGATTTCAGATGAAAACGTGACAAACTATATAATAGTTAGACCATTTTTAGGATCTTGGAGGCCTTAGGCTTTTACATCCCGAGCGCAGCAAGGGCACTACGTAGGGCCTGAGGGACCCTAAAAACAGTAGTTCACGACGGCTGCACAGTGCCTAACTAATTTAGAATGTAGCAACTGCTCTTTAACAACACAATAGAAAGGACTCTAAGTGCAATCGGAGGGACACTAATTGACCCTGCCCTCAAAGCGAGGAAACTAAGTTTATAGCGTCCCTCTTTAGAGTACCTAAGCAATTTAAAGTCCCTCTGTCACTATGTATACAAACACTACATCAGCTTATGTTATAATACGAATTGGTATTGAAGGACCAGAACTAGAGAAATGTTGATTTTGAAGAAGTGTAACTAATCTTAGTGTAAGGCTATTTATATGATCAATAATTTTTCTGAAGAATTCAGTTGTGGAAAAAAATTCTAGGGAGGGGGGGGGGGGGCGGATGAAACATGGGGGGGGGGAAAGGAAAATCCCAGGGCTCCCATAGTCTGTATGAAACCCTGATATATATATAAACTAGTGGTGTGCTTGAGCACAAATGGCGAGCGAGCCTAAAGACTATACTATTTTTATTGACTTCTAACACTGAAGCTACTGAAAATAAGGTCAAGTTTTTAAATTTAGCATACAGGGTAAAGGGATTTCAGTGCCATAGTAACAACTCTCTGCAACTGCTTGAATTGAAGGAAAAAACAACAACAACAAAACAATACACGTTATTTAAAAGATTTCTTTGTGATATTCTTTAGCTAAGTAGTGGTTGTAACACACAATGCTTTGACACAGCTGGACATGCACCTACACAGACTTACCTTCGCAGTAGTCTAGTGGACAATGTATTTTCAGGTAAATACTGTGCGCACGGCTTATAACCATGACAAAGAGCGCATTGACAAACCACCGCCACTAACTCGAATAGAAATGGAAGTCCCTTAAGTTGTCAAGTTTTAACTGTACCGGCAAAAGAATTCAAAACGGTAAACAATTCAATTTCTAGGGTGATACGGGTACTGATCGATAAACCAGAGGATTCTGTTTAGTGCAATTTGGGACGGGGTCGACAACCGAACTAACACAAAAACGCGAGGGTCAAAGTACAAAAATGCCTTACGTACGTCCATACATATATACAAATAAATAAATAAATAAACTGACATCCCCGATTTTCGATTGTGTTACCCCTGTAAGTGTCTCGCTCGCTCGCCAAATAAACATCATAGTTTTTTATGCACATTATATGAGCCCCCCTCAGTGAAAAATTCTGTATGAATCCCTGTATATGGTAGCCATACTTTACTAACATTAGCATTGACAGGACATATAAGTGTTAGCCAGAAGCAGTCATGATGCCTCTCAACACTTTAGAGTGGGCTTTGAGTGCATGAATTAGAGAGCCAATCCAGTTAATTATGATGCCTCCTCAATCGTCTTCTATGAGGGCTAGGGCTATCTTTACCAACCCAGCCTAGCCAGTGAACTATTCATGAATACACACCCCATCATCGTCGTCACTGACACATAAGCATATAATTATATAGATTCTTTATCCATTAAACGTTACATACCAACATCAGCAGCTTGGGTCATTTAAAATAAAGTCCTTCTTTTCCAACACACTTACCTGCTCGAGCAGTTCTTCCCACTCTGTGTATATAGTCTTTAGAGGATGCTGGCACGTTGCCATTGACAACAGCTGTGACCATTGGAATATCCAAACCTCTGAAATGGCCAAAAAACAAATAATAAAAAAGGAAAATTATCATTTATTGAATAGTAAATACTTTACCTGCTAGCTACATCTGTTGCCACTAGTACTTTAACACGGCCTGATTTAAACTTGGCCAATGACGCTAGCCTCCTTCTCTAGAAGAAAAAAAAATTACAACAGCAAACAACAATAACAACAATCAATCAATATAATACGTGCAGTATTATTCATAGTGCTAAATACACTATTCATTTTTTCCCCTGGAAAAAGCAGTTGAAATATGTTTCTGCCTCATTGAAGGTTCATAGCATAAACACTGATATTAAACTAATCATAGATTGAAACTTTCTCACCTAAAGGGGTCTGGAAAAAACCAAAGGAAAAATGTGAAAGTGAGAAAGTTTTAATCTAGTTTTTATGAAGGGTCAGAACTTGGTAATTGTAAACTCATCATATTGCTAGCACACTTATACTACTTTTAACTTTCATTTTACATCACTCTCTTAACTTTCGTAGTTGTTTTGTTTTTTACGCTACCAAGCGCATACATACAACCTTTTTTATTACTAGTGGTGTGCTTGAGCACAAATGGCGAGCGAGCCTTAAACTACAATATTGTTAAATGATTGATTTTAACAACTAACACTCAAGCTACTAAAATAAAGTCGAGTTTTTTAATTAAGTATATGCGGTAAAGGGGATTCAATGCCATAGTAACCACTCCCCGCAACTGTTTGTATTGAAAAAGAAGCAACAAAATCAAGTCACGTTATTTAAATTTTTCTTTGTGATATTCTTAATAGTAGTTGTAATGCACAATACTTTCACACAACTGAACATACCTACGCAAGACTTACCTTCGTGGTTCGTCTAGTGGACAATGAATTTTCAAGTAAATGCTGTTGAGTAGAGGTTATAACTGTGACAAATAGCGTATTAACTTACCACCGCCACTAACTCGAATAGAAATGGAGCTCCCATAAGTTTTTGCGTTTTAACTGCACCCACAAAACAATTCAAAGCGGTAAACAATTCAATTTCTAAGGTGATACGGGTAATGGTCGCTAAACCAGAGGATCCTGTTTAGTGAAGTTTGGGATGGGGTCGAACGCCGAGCGAACACAAAATACGGAGGGTCAAAGTACAAAATGACATATGTACGTCCATACATATAAATAAACAAACATCCCCGATTTTCAATTGTGTTACCCCTGTAAGTGTCTCACTCGCTACGCTCGCTTGCCAATGATGATTTTGACTTCTAACACTGAAGCTACTGAAAATAAGGTCCAGTTTTTAAATTTCGCATACTCGGTAAAGGAATTTCAGTGCCATAGTAACAACTCTCTGCAACTGCTTGAATTGAAGGAAAAAAACAACAACAAAACAATACACGTTATTTAAACGTTTTCTTTGTGATATTCTTTAGCTAAGTAGTGGTTGTAACACACAATGTTTTGACACAACTGGACATGCACCTACACAGACTTACCTTAGCGGTAGTCTAGTGGACAATGTATTTTCAAGTAAATACTGTTGCGCATGGCTTATAACTATGACAAAGAGCGCATTGACTTACCACCGCCACTAACTCGAATAGAAATGGAAGTCCCTTAAGTTTTTAAGTTTTAACTGCACCCGCAAAAGAATTCAAAACGGTAAACAATTCAATTTCTAGGGTGATACGGGTACTGATCGATAAACCAGAGGATTCTGTTTAGTGCAATTTGGGACGGGGTTGACCACATAACTAACACAAAAACGCGAGGGTCAAAGTGCAAAATGATATACATACGTCCATACATATATACAAATAAATAAATAAACATCCCCGATTGTGTTACCCCTGTAAGTGTCTCGCTCGCTACGCTTGCTCGCCAACTAGTACCAGCATGGCTTCAGCTAAAAGGGAGGAAGATACCGAGTGACTGGACAGATAGATTCATGAGCTGATTACTTTCAATAAAAACAATATCGCTCATGATATACGTGCTGAGGACCCATGCACAGAACTTGCAGCTTGGCTAGTTAGCAATGCACTAGTGAGTGCTCCACTAGTAATAATTAATTAATCAGCGTCTTGTTGAAAGTCCCATCTTATCACAGTAAGTATAGTTATCACAAAGATGGCATAAAAAAAAAAAAAGCTATGTGATGGAGCCTGCATGCTCTCTGGCAGAGCACTGCTGGTAACAATTTCAACCCTTGAAGCTGATAACACTGGCACAGATACAACTGTTCTTTACTTAAGCCTTACCCGCTCTTTGTAGTAAAGATGTTAAGTAATAATAGACTGCAGCCTCATGAGAGTAACTCCATAATGGAGTTCCTGGTGATGTGAACCCACAGTGATAATAGTATATGAAGTATAATAATAGTATTAGAGAAATGACTTCACCACACTAAATGTGTGTACAATGAGTTCAGGTGCCAGACACAGACTGACAAACAAGATTAACAGATAGACTGACCAATTGACTCACAAACAATTAGCACACACACACTAAGAACTGCAGTATATTGCCAATTGCCAGTTGACAACTCCTCATACTACCATATCCATACCTGTGACATCAGTGAATGCAACGCCACACAAGGCAACTCCATCTCCCTTAGCAACAGTGCATAAACATGACAACTCCTAAACGAACCAAAATATATAAATGTTATGCCTGATTACAATAACCACGCCAACTAGATAACTTTCAGATTAGTCCTCCCTCCCTTCTATCACATAAACACACACACACACACCTGCAAGTCTGAGTGAAGAGTATGGCTGACTTGCCTGCTCCTTCCAGCAACCTCTCCAATACACGTACCAGATAGCAGTCTTTGACCTGAGGTGGATGAGATATGATGAAGAAAGACAAAAATCTGACACAAACAACACACACACATGCCATGCACACACACATATACACTCACACATGCATACAAACACATGCATGCACACAAACATGTATGCACACACATACACATACAAACACACACCTTTGCGGGCATCAGAACATATTTCTGCTCCAACTGCTGCACAGTGGCTACCCTGTAAGTAACATTCACTACCAGTTGAGCCTCCACTCCATAACAGATCACACTTGGACTTACTCAGCCGGAGCTTGCCAAAAGAACGGTTTATCTGAAGCCAACTCCTTCAATCTTTCCAAACTGTCTGTAAGAGTGGCACTGAACAGAAGTGTCTGCCTTTTGGAAGGTAGAGCATTGAAGATGACTTCCAAATCGCTCTCAAAGCTGGCCTCCAGGAGCCTGTCTGCCTCATCCAAAACCAGAAACTGGACCCTTTTAAAAGATATCGTATCTGTGTTTTGAATGTGATCAGCCAAACGTCCAGGTGTTGCTATGACAATGTGGGGCTTTCTAGACAAAGAGAGTCCCTGCTTCATCATATCTAGAGGTGCAACACAGAATCTTTGTTCACAAGTGTTTCGGTACAAATTAAACACACATACACAAATTTTGTAATGTAACCGTTTACTTAATGCCCTATCATTTCTGCAGTACTATATGTGATGGATATATAAATTTACACACATTAATAAGGCAATCACTTTGTTCGCAGGTTAATAATAAGGATATCGACTATTGCACAAATAATTTTGATTATGTGGTTCCCTTGTGGCAAGGTGTTTAAACGAGACAAAGAGGAATCTTTTTAACGTAGATATATCAGCTAAATTATTAATACATCAAATAAAACACATTAGTATAAAAAATTGGCATTTAATCAAATAATTGTTTAAAATCTGGTGTGATATAGCCGTATTATATAATTTTTATAACTTTTGGAATTTATTTTAGCTAGCAGCTTTTGGTCCAATATCTCTAATTGTATGGTAGAGTCACCAGTTAGTGACATTTTAGGCATGTAAACATGACGTCAAAGCAATGTTCTTACACATCTTGCAGAGCATGTGTAACTTGCAGGAGACAGTATGGCAATTCTTAACCATATGGTATCACTGTGTAAAACCCAGAATGTCCCCCCCCCCCCCCCCCCCCCCCCCCCCCCCCCCCCCCCGTCATGTATAATATTTTAACTCATAGCTGTTCCTCTCATGGACCAGTCCCCTACTGGTAGTACTATATACGAGTAGATAGACAATTTACCTGTTCCTCCTACTATGACCACATCACGCAGACCAATGTGACTACCAAATACTCTGAACTGGTCTGCTATCTGGTAGGCCAGTTCTCTAACATCACACACAGACACACCAAAATGAACACGCCAACATACACCCACACATGCACGGAGTAAAATATAACATTTAGTACTTCATAATGAGATAGTATAAAAAGAATATTAGATTGGAGCGAGATATTAGAGTTACATGATAGCATCTACAAAAGGAATACTACAAAAAAATTGGTTCGATCAAGCTTATCTCAGCTTATTTATTGTTATCAATAATGCAGATGAGATCTATCAAGAAGTGCATTTACAACTTGATATCTCTTACCGAGTTGGTGTAAGAACAAGCGCAAACACCCCATACGGATCTTCAGATAGTCTGTGGAGAATAGGAAGTGCAAATGCTGCAGTTTTGCCACTGCCTGTCTTAGCACACCCCAGGCAGTCTCTACCTTGTGTGGTCAATTTTAAAAATGCAAGTCAATATGACAACCTATAACCAAACTTCGACCAAGAAGTCTAGATGAATTCAAACATTTACCAGCTAAAATAGGGGGTATGCAGTTTTCTTGCACGGCGGTAGGACATTTGTACCCAACTGCTGACACTTGGTTCACCAACCAATTGCCCAAACCAAGGGAAGAGAAACCTTTCTCCATGACAAATTCAAAATTACTTTCGTTACCACACATGTAAATTGCGCGTGCTTTCTAGTGGCACTCCCGCGCGCGCGCATGAAAATATAAATTTAGCAGTATGATGTGAGCGAGCGAGTTTACGAACCGGTCTGTGTTTGCTAACTGGTCTGTGTTTACTGCAACAACCAAGTAAACAATGGGACTCTAGAATAGAAGTTTTTTTCCGCTTCGATCACAACAAATACGAGAATTCTTAGTTTATAGTCGGTTTGACCCCGCTTTAGTAGCTATATAAGGGAAGAAAATGACAGTACGACTCCGAGCAGTTCAAGAATCAGTCTTAGCTCGGATGGTGGACAGCAATGGTAGGAAGGTATTCACTGACGAATTGACTATGGATAAATTCATTGAAGATATGGAAAGTGCTGTAACAGAGTCTATTAAAAAAAGAGATAAGGAAACAAGGTGCTTGAGGTTTTTAAGCAAGTAAGTTAAATGGTTACAACAGAGTGCTGGCAAAACTTTACCTAGCCTAATTAAAATTTTACTCCCAAACAATTTGATTTAGCAACAAATATCTGGCAACAATCATAGTTATTATTATGCAGTAATTCTTGGCTGAAATAATATAAAAATCACAGCAGTAACTATTCTGTTTGTACAGCCAATAAATTTATATATGACTTGACCCAACATTTCAACTTCTTGCCACTAAATATAAATTTATTGGCAAGCTAGAATCATAACTTTTGTTTTACACCTCAAGTCACACTGCTCCAATGAGCAAAATTTGTAATTTCAGTCATAGCTATAGGTATTATGTCACTTATGTGTATTCAAGCAAGAAGTTCTAGTAATAGATATTTACAGTGAGCATAAGGATGTTCAGATTCATCTTACCAGCTCTACTCTTACATGTAAACTCTTCATCCTTTTTGTATTAAAATGAACAGATTAAACTTTGCGTGTAACACAGAAAAAGAATAAAATACCTGCAAAAATTACATCTGATGGCACTAGCCACAATATTCTACAGAATCTATGCAGATAGTTTTATAAAAACAAGGTCTGAATTTCCCAAATCATAAACTTAGTATAGCTATTACTTCACTTTCTCTACCAATGTTTTGTAAACCACTCTTTTACTACTGCTTTCACTAAAAACATTAGATCTCTCCATACTCCACTTGTTCACTTTGGAACAAAGACAATAACGGCTCACCCTGCTGGTATGAATCTAAACTCATTATACCACAGCTTCATCATTTATCTTCTTTTGTTCTGTGTAGAGATTAAAAGAAAAGATGCCAAATTTCACTTATACACTTCCACTCTGCTACAAAACAATAGAGGTTGCTGTGATCCCTCACAACATCGGCCTTCAAAGAGAGTTCACAATGACAGCATAATTAAAGGGGTTCTTGTGGCCATGGACTACGACATAGACAAACTAAATGCAACATTTATTCATACTAAAAAGGATTGACACTTGTTTGCAGATGTGTGTATGTAATGCATATTGTGTTTTAATAGCTAAACTTGCACACACTGTATTTTATGTCGATCCCAAGAGTATAATTTATAAAAAAATATATTTAATTTTGTATTTTTTCTCCAACTTTTTCAGAAAAATATCCATAAAATTGAAGATGATACACAACTATCCTGCCATAAAAATCAGTGCTGTTGGTGAAGAGTAGTTTGTAGTATCGGTTCATGCCACATGACTCTATTAACAATTTCTAATTAATATCCTGTTAAGGAATTTTTATTAATGCCAATTGAAATACGATTTTCCAAGCAAATATATATTTAGTTTGTCTCAGCCTTCTACATGTCACTCCATATCTAATGAACATATCAGACATGAAATACATATCCAGGGCTGCAGAAAACGAATATAGGAGGGGCTAAAATATTAATACCTAGATATTTGGAATCAGTATTATGCATATGATTAGATTGTTATTCTAAAGACACTTAGCTATGTGTATGCTTACGATTGCATAACACAATAAGGTACATGTTCCTTGTGCCTGAGAAAATCATATTTAAACTGCTCGTATTCACTCTTACACACGTATGCTGCTCTGGTACAAATAAGGTATTTTGAGCGCTGTGTAGTTATCATCACAAATACATGCACTTTTCTTAGCAACATCATATTTCTAACAGGCTAGGTTGCAGCTATGTATAACCAACAGCTAAGGAATCAGAATTATCATCCAACATTTTCATGTAATTACAAATTCAATTAAATTTATTGTAGCTTAGACCAAACAGTTAAAAAACAAAACAACAAACAACAACAACAAACTACTGCCTTATTACAAAATTTAAAATTTACATCATTATTTCCTTTCATAAAAAATGGCCATGCATAAATTTGTTATAAATAAGCACTCCTTCATAGACAAATAGCAGGGTTTCATCCAGGGGGGGGACAGGGTTTTTTTTTACCCCTCCAGTCAAAATGCCAGGGGGGGATATCCCCCCCCCCCCCACTTTTTTACCTACCTATTAAAGTTAATTGCCTACAAAAAAGTCATATTATATTGGAAAAACAATCAGAGTTCAGTATTTTTGCATCACAACAAAATTCGTCTAGGCTTCATCGATTTCCACAGTGACAGTACAGCATCAAAATCAACCTCGTCAAGTTGTGGGCCTTCTATGGCTATCATCATTAGCTTCGACAGTGAAGAAGGTTGAAGTCTATTACGAAGTCAATTCTTGATTTGTTTCATGTCACTAAATGACTGTTCCACTGTTGCTGTCGACATGGGAAAAACCATAGCTATAGAGAGCAAGGTCTTGATATTGGGAAACGTCACACATTTTGCCTCACTTTTGAAGAACTGTAATGCTAGTTTTTGAAGTGAAAATCCCTTCATTTCTTCAAACAAAAGGGATTTAAATCCTTTCCATTCCAACCTTGTCTCATGTATGCTGACATCAGCTGGAGCTGAAAATGTCTCTCTATCATATTCAACTGTGGTAGGCTTTCCATAAAAATCCAGAAGCTTTTCCAATTCTGTATTTTTTTTTTTTTGCTTTTTTTTTATTATTGGGGTTGCTAATGGGGTTAATTGATAGCTGTACTTTCAAGGGCAAAAAAAAGTGAAAAGTTTACTCAGAGTATTTCTGCTTAGTTGTGAGATTAGGGAATCTATTATTTTAGATAGCAAAAAGTATTACTTAAAATTATTACCTAGTCCACTTTAATTTTGACCCCCCCAGACAAAAATTTCTGGATGAAATCCTGAATAGGTATAATTAATCTTTTTTCCCCAGTAACTGAAGTTTCACTTATTTGCTGCAAAGTGCTTTACTAGTGATGTACTTGAGCACAAATGGTGAGCGAGCCTAGTCATATGATTGATTTTAACTTCTAATACTTAAAGCTACTAAAATAACGTCGAGTTTTTAAATTACGTTTATACCGTAACAGTATTTCAATGCCATAGTAACCACTCGCCGCAACTGTTTGAATTGAAAACAACAACAACAAAACAATACACGTTATTGAAATGGATATTCTTTAGTAGCTGTAACCCACAATACATTCACACAACTGGACATACCTACATAAGACTTATCTTCGTGGTTAGTCTAGTGGACAATGAATTTTCAAGTAAATACTGTTGCGTACGGCTTATAAACAAATAGCGCATTGAATTACCACCGCCACAAACTCGAATAGAAATGGAACTCCAGTAGGTTTTCAAGTTTTAACCGCACCCTCAAAATAATTTAAAACTACATGTATAAACAATTCAATTTCTAGGGTGATACAGGTAATAATTGATAAACCAGAGGATTCTGTTTAGTGAAGTTTGGGACGGGGTCGACCACCGAACTAACACAAAAACACGCGAAGGTTAAAAGTACAAATGACATACGTACGTCTCCACATATAACATATATATAAACAAATATGATTTTCAATTGAGTTTCCCCTGATAGTGTCTCGCTCGCTTCGTTCGCTCGCCAATAATATTGCCACAGCAGGGAAATTTTCCATCCACCTCCCTCATACAATTTCACTACAACCCCCACTTAAAAACACAATACTAATTTATATTAACATTTTTGCATCGACTTTTTCTTTTTGGACTTGGAAAAAAAGCGCTTGCATGATTGTGGAGGAAAAGAGTGAAAATACTATGTAAAATGACACAAAAAGTATGTTTTCTGACAAAAGAAACATTGTCTAAAGAAGAATCCTCTTGTTTCCTTACAGAACTGGCACAGGATTCACATAGCATACTAACTAGAGATCAGGTACTGCCCTTCTGCAGCACATGATACTAGAAAGAGAAGATTCTGTGACCTGTGTTTTCTCAGCTGTGTTTTGCAATTTTAGCGCCCGTGCGCATTGAATTTAAAAATTTTCCTGGATGAGAAACAGAAAAATTCCATGCTGTGACCTAAAATTCAGAGTCTGTAATATTATAATAGGTGGATAGTTTTTAAAAATCACATTTTATGATAGCTTCCCACAAGATGTCGTGCCTGCTGTACATACTTTACCAATTTGTACTGAGTGATCATCAAATCTGTGACTGAAACGTGCTAGAATAATGCACTGCCAACTATTGCTTTATAATAACAAGGATACTTGCTGTGAATTATCATCCATGGGATAAAGCTTCTGAATTTCTGTCATACTGGCAATGCTGTTTCCACCCAGGAGGACGCACTCAAGGGATGCAAATCCTCCCTGGAAAGAGATTTCTACATGGCATAATTTTGCAGCATTGGGAAGTTCAACTAGAATGCTCTGCGTCGATCCTTGGTCTGAATTCCAGCACGTTTCCTTGTTACCATCAAACATGAACTTCTTTCCAAATTGCTTGACATCTCTGTTCAACACTGATGACACTCTGGACCAAAGGAAGTATTACTAATTTTCCAATATTGCTGATACACTCACTTTACCCTGCCGGATTTTTCTCCATCCAGAAATATAAGAGGCTCTTTTTCATCGTCTCCGCTTCTTCCAGGGTTGGATTCAGCCATGCCCTTTGAGTCGGCTTGGTAAAAGGTCGGCAAAACATTCATACAGGGGGTGGAGTATTGTGGTGTGGAAAGTCCCCGTCTGGATGTGGTTCACACCAGTTTACACAGTTTCTAGTTAAGTTCTGTATGAATATAGTATAGTTAAAAATAAACAAGATCTGTAGTGTACGTCGCACTTTGTCGCATTTCGTTGAACTGATGGCTTGCAACGCAAGTGCTGCCGCCCTATTTTCTGAGTGCAATGGTTTGAACTCTGACAAAGTCTACGTTTTGGCTACCATTAGAGGGTCTGTAAGCGCAGCCTGTTTCGTTCTGTGTGTGTTTACATTTATCCTCGAAATTATATACTTCTGTCGTAAACATAGTGTTTCTACGACACTCCGTCGCATGTTTATGTATTTAACTCTTTCCAGCGTGCTATACACTGCAGTTTTGTCCTTTCATCTTGGTTATAAGATAGCAGAAAAGTACTGCTACTTCTGCACCATAGTAGGGTTTTTTGATGAGTACACTGGATTGGTTCAATTGTGCCTAACACTTGGTGTAGTAGTGAAACTTCTTCATAAACTTATAACACAGAGTTGTCTAGAACACCATACAAAAGGCTTCTTGCACCGTCACAGGATTAAAATAGAAAGTTCTTTTGTTGTCCTCTCCTTTATACTGCCTCTATTGATTGCTTGGATACCATTTGCTGTGAGGAATGGTCACTATGGTTCATATGGGCCTTGGTGTTGGATTAGTAGGATAGAAAATAATTGCAGGAAGAGTCCTTCTGGATTAATTGAAGAACTTTTCATTTGGTACGTCCTGTTTGGTTTTGTATCATTCCTGAGCCTTCTATGCATAATAGCAATGGTTGTATACTTAGTTTATATTTACAGTAAGTTTCGTGGCCATTTACAAATGCGAAGTAAACTTCGAATTGTGATTACTGACTACTGCCTCCTCTTACCGTTCCTCATCATCTTCTCCATAATTTGCCTGATAGAAGTGTCTGTGGCCGTTTCCAAATCAAAGTATTTGAATACATTTGAGGCCTGGTGCTGTTATGCCATAGCCACACCTATTGGAGGAGTGGCTGTTCCAGTTGGATTTCTCATATTCTTTATGAGGAAACAAAAAGATACTTTCAACCAGAAAGAGATTACTGCTATCTCCAATAATCACACAGCACCGGAGTCTTCAAGATTTAGTCCAAACAGCTTCACTGACCAACAAGAGAGGCCTAATTTTCTTAGCAGAAGTAATGAATGGAGTGCAGATCACAATCAAAGCAGTACTGTTTCTGTAGCAACATCTTGGAGGAAGTTTTTCTCTAGTTCTAATAGGCGTTATGGAAGCATGAACACTTAATATTGTAAAGCTTAAAGTTTACTCTTTGTGTTGATTTTATAATTGCTTCTTCTCATGCTTATTGTTTTTATGTAATGCATGCCAGTATGTGGGTCACACAAGTATGATTTTTCATTTTGTATCTTTTATGACCATTTTTGATTAAAAATTTTGTCTGGTCATTGTTTCAGCCAATGTTTATTGTTGGCTATTTGATGCACACTGATTCTATACTACTGGTTATAATGTTAGCATGGAGGTGGTTGGGTTCACTGGTGATTTTAGATTTTTAGTGAACTGAGGAAAATGTTGTGGTAATACTATCATTTGCACAGATTTGAATAGACAATCTACTCAGCTACTTATAGAGATAACTATACCCTTGCAGTGTCTGCTACTCTGACATTTAGCTATTCGTTTGCTACCCAGGTTTTCAGCTTTCTATTGATTTTTATAACACCCTACTAGAATACTGCAGACTCAATGTTAGAAGATATTTTAAACAAATATGATTGACTGTCAGCTCTATTTCTTTAGTGCAGGAAATTACATAAAAATAGTTTTAGCAGCAACACACTCAGCAGTATTTACAATGGTGTAATGTAGCTATATCAAAACACTTGTCATTATTCACCTCCACCCCTCTGCCCAAGGGAATTTGCAGAAAGTAGGCAATGAAAACTTAAATTTTTATTATACTTGTCTCAGGGAAAAGTGTTAGATCTTTGTTGGTGTCACTAACAATAGAAAACAGGGAGTAGTAGTGGTGGGTTAATAACACAAGGACTTGTTTCTCTTGACCTATTAATTTTATAAGTGCACCAAAAATAGGCATTGCACCTGTATTTGTATTGAAATTTGTTAACCTCTCAAAAAAATGTCTCTCAGAGATATATCAAACAGACATGAGAGCGTGATCTGGTAAAGGATACCAACGTGAGAATTACGCGAAATGTTCAATGCTCCTCCTATTTCCTCTTAATTTTGTACCAACCCCCCCCAGGGGCCCAAAACTTAAAAAGTTGCGATCAGCTCTCCGTATGTGTGCGCTGGGCCCGAGAGGAGGTCATCCGTGAAGTTTGAAGCGAGATTATTGGGTCTCTATTTTCCTGCAGCTCTTAGGGCGCTTATACCGGCATGTCTAAAGTTAGTGCTGTAAAATAGTGGTCAAATTCTTAGCTATTCCCGTAGGGCATGTTGAGTTAAGGCTTTAGCATGGCGCGGTTTACTGCGGTGCAGACTACCGCTGCTGCAGTTGAAGCTGGGTTTGTAGATGCAGTGAAAGGCATCCATTGGTTGTGATGAATTGGTAGTCTAACAAAGAAAAATAGCAGCATATAAGCCTTGCATCTTACAGAAGGTGTGGTGGCTGGGTAGGTGGGGCACTATAGCAGTGCATGGCATGGCTGCTTGGCTAAACGACCCATATAACTAGACATTGTAGTTCTAATGGAAGTCCTAGTAATACATGTATTTAGCTAATCTTGCTCAGGCTTGACTGTTGCTTCTAGTGATTTTTATTTTTTTAAATTTTATTAGGGTCCTGATGGTCCAGCTGCTCAGTCCTTTGACAACCCCAGGAAGACTGGCTGGCTACATAAACATGGAGGGAGTGGCATGAGCTCTCACTGGAAGAAGAGGTGGTTTATAGCAGACCACCATTACCTGTTTTACTACAAAGGACCCAATGTGAGAACCCTTTTTTGTTTGTATAAGATAAGAGTAGAGATAAATGGAGACAATATTATGGCGACTCATTTGCTGGTGAAGTTTTGCTTTACATTTCTGACTTGTCTGTCGCCATAAGGCAGGGTGCCACACAATCTCTGACTAGATTGATGTGTTCTTAGTTTGTATTAAACAGAGTTAACAAAACAAGGAAGCAATGGCGTGTGCCATTGTAGGCCAAAGTCAACTAAGACCAAATGGATGTGTCAGGAGTGACGAGTCACTGAGATAGTATAGAGGTTAATACTGGTCACATGTTTCCAGGTCTTTAGCCATAGTAAAATACCGTGTCTTTGTTCTGTTGGCAATTTCTACCTATAATTTCAAGTGTGGTTTATAGAAAGCATTACAACGAAAATTTGAGGTCTATTGCTCTGAAAGACTGTTTAAGGAAAAGATGAGGAAGTTTCACAACTTATAATTATAATTATAACTCATTGTACATCATCAGTATGAGTATCTCCTGAACACTACTGCATAATGCAGTAGTATGAGTATCTCCTGAACACTACTGCATAATGCAGTAGGGCTAGGGCTAGTAAACTTACCCTTTCTTTTCCCACACTCTACACTGTTTGGTCTGTTGCTGCTTCTAATCAAAAGAAATTTTTTACTTTAGCTGTTCCTTTTAAGGAATGCTCAGAGGTAGCCATAATTAACATAATGGTGTAACACTGGATTTATAGCATTTGTTTTTAAGTAGTCCAGGTCCACTGATAGCTATGATTTCCTAAGTTGGAGGTATTGTTATCATAAAAGTACTGTAAGGGTCCTATGGGGATGTTGTGTTTTCTGAGCAGTCACTCATTTGGGACCTTTTTATTTTAGAAAAAAGAAGAAGAATTTGAATCCAAATTACCCAACTTTATCTAGTTTGCTGTACACATGGTTCTGACCTTATGTTTTATGCTTTGTACATACAAACAGCTATTGTGTGTATAGGCGTGTCTGTATTTGCACATGTATGTGCATGTGTTTGTATGTGAATGTGATATTTCATTTGGTTTTAGTGGGGGCAAGTGTGAGTTTTCTAACCAATGTTTCCCCCTTTTTCGTTTTGCCTCGAGCAGTATAATTATACGTTCAACATCGTACGTCACACTCAGTTATGTGACGGACAGGCTTGAAGTGCTGTGGATCACACGACTGATTAACCACCTTCCTTAGTAGTCACATGACTCCTGTTTCAGTTGCCATGTCATTGTGTATCACAGTGAGCTCAAGAAGTTGTTGCTTTCATTTCAAATTGATTCCCAATGCAGAGAATTACTGTGCTTTATCACAGACATTTATCTCTGCAGCACTTCTTCTAGTGAATAAATCAATATAGAGTTTCAGATTAGGTAAAGGATGAGTACTTTAGTGTGCCACGTCACTCTGATTATGCTTCACTTACAGGAATGATAATATCTATGTGCAATACCAACTGGTAAAGTGAGATTACCTATATATTTTTCATAATTAGTTATGTAGCCATTTGTCATGAAACACTAGTGCAATTATTATTATTATCATCATCATCATCATCATCATTATTATTTAAAAAATTTCGTGTTATTGTCAAAATCAATTCTTAAAATCTTATTAAATGAAAAGTAAAGTGTAGGTTATTTCACTTATGGACCTCACAAAATTGGTGCTATCATGTGTTCAACTGCCATTTCTTAAAATTGATCACATGACAGTCATGTGATATGGAGTGTTAGTCAGATGAAAGTACTCTCTCATTGAACTCATTCCCAAGGTTATTACTGCATGGGTTGAACCGTCAGTAAACAGAGGTCCTGTTGACATCTGAGACACATCATCCTACAACACTCACTTCACAAGTTTACATACGCACATCTGACACTTAAAGTCTTTATTATGGTTTTTACCAGGCCAGTATTGAATGCTATTTCAGCAACTCTTTCATTTCATGGCTGTTGTTTTTGTTTGTTTGGTTCAGGACAAGAAGCCAGTGGGAATCCTGTGTCTTCCAGAGTACCAGTCCTGCCACAAAGCTGACAGCAAGGAGTGCAAGAAGTCCAACTCGTTTGTTCTGGGGAGAGGATCGGTGAGTGCTGCAGATAATGTGTATGGAAATTATTGATTGATTGGTCTATAAAGAACATGGGCTTTGTGGTGGCTCTGTTTATCATCTCATTTAGTTGTTGTTTTCCTAGATATTTTGGTCAGGTTGCTTAAAATTAAATATCCATGTCAGATTTCAAAAATTTAATTAACACTTTTTTGTTTACATACTGAAAAAATGGGCTTGTCCATATCTATCTGGCTTCCTCTCCTAAGCACTTGTGTTGTTTGAGACGTCCATTAAAGGAGAAGTGTGTGTGGTGAGTACAAGGTAGGCTCACTTGGTGGGCTAGCCGAGAGAGAGAAACCTCAGACATGAGTTGGAGCAAGCTGACGAGAGAATTACTCGCAATGTGGTAAGGTGCAGGAAACATTTATGTTTTGAAGTCTCTGATTTGTGGAATGCAGTTATGAGATGTCTTCTCTTAATTTTAGACTTGTTTATTTGGTTACAAAATCCTTTTATTGTTGCCACTAGAATCGTCTATAATCCACACATCTTGATTTAATTGAGTTTGCTATAAACGACTATAGCACTTGTTCTGCAGTTTGTATGTCTGATATATAATATTTATTGTATCCAAGTTTAGTTCATGCCATGAAAAGCTCTAAAAAGTGGGGAAATTAGTTAGAAATTATATGCTTTTACTGCAAAAAAAAACTAATAATAATAATAAGAAGTCAATACCATTATATTAGACAAAATATGCCACCAGTATAGATGTTTGTGTCTGTCCCTTTTCACCATTGCTGTCACCTCAGCTATCTATCAGCTAAGTGCATACCATGTTATGACATCTATTTGCTGAACAATACCCTGGTTCTTACCACATGGTACTTGGTGGTAGTGTTAAAGATTGAACTCCATAGAATTGGTCAGACTGAAGTTTCAACTGTTTGCCTATATGTAATTGTGTCTTCTTGTTAGAAGTGAAGCCCTTTCTTATTAGGCTGCTAACAGTTGGCCAATATGCCATCTGTTAGCTTGTGTGTGTGTGTGTGTGTGTGTGTGTGTGTGTGTTCATGTATATGCATGCTCGTGTGTTGTGTGTGTATGTGTGTTTATGCGTGTATATGTGCTTAATATGTATATGCATTTACGTAGTGTTTGTGTGTGTCCACATGTTTGTGTGTGTCCACATGTTTGTGTGTATATGTGCGAGTGTCCGCGTATCTTAGCTGCTCGGAGTTATAAATTCATAAAATGTGTCATGTACTTTGGGACTTGTCAATAAAACAACTTTCGAGTGTGTTATAATAAACAATCACCGAGTTAAAGAAAAACTTCTAGTCTAAAAAGGTATATGTAAGTCTGCAATTAAGGGTGTAATGTAGTGGGCTCGGTATGGAATGGGAGGAAGAGCACCTGATGAGTCTTCATGGCCGGTTAATTATGATATCTCTGCTGGCATTCACTTTCAGAGAGCCTGCTTGAGTTCACCTGTAGTCACACAACTCTCTTCAATATGGCCGACAGATCAACATTTATATGCAACCTATTCTTTTCAAGAATGTGCTTACTTGCTGTCAACTATGACAGTTGCTGTCACCTGTATACACATGTATAGACTATCGAAATGAGCATGATTTCTTCACCTTGCTGTGCTGGCAACATTATGGACAAAATTTCTGACAAAACGACTTTGGGAGTCAAACTTATTTCAAACTTCTATGACGTGATTAAAATAAAAACCATGCTTTTTTTTTTCAAGCGTGAATTTGCTGTATTTTGCATGGTCCTGATATTTTTTTTTTCAGGTAGTAAAATTGGCGATGTTTACTTATTTTAACTGACCGCTCTTCTGTCACACACCTGTCAATAATAATTATTGATGATTCCTACCCATAACTTTACTTTTGTGGCCAAATACGGTGACACCTGGGCTTTTTTTTTTACAACTGAATTGGTGCAAATTGCTCTAAAAAATGAACATCCCAATTGCTAATGTAGTACGATTGGTACACGTATGACTAAACTTTGTTTGAGATTCGACCAGACTATCATTTTTCTGGGATTTGTTAAATCTGAAAGAGCTGTGGCTGAAAATAAAAACAGCTATAAATGAAGCACCAGGAGGTGCGAACCCTCAGCGGATGTTCATCAGATAACCTCAATCAATTAAAACCCCTCTCCGTTGCAGAGATCAGCAGTAGAAGCGAACGTCTGTTAAAAATCGTTTAAAACCTTTAGCATTTACACACAGACAGTTGCTACTTACGACGATACAAAGAAAGAAGCAAACAACGGAGCGAAGGGAACACCTCTAGGTTAAAACAGATCAGCTCCGCGGTTGCAACAGCAGTACAAGCCCGCAGGCTACTCTCTAGCTGCAATTTTCAGCTCACGTGATTATAACGTGCGGTTAAGGGGCGTTACTGGTAACGCACTAGCACAACGATCGTACGAACGGCTAAAATCGACTAGCTTTTTCTTGAAAACTAAGTCGAAACAAAAAATTCTAGCACATTAAAGGGACTTACTGCAAATTTCTCTATCTCTACATCGTTTCAGAGCCTGGAAGGCCGTCGTCTTCGAGATCCGTTGTTGAATGAATGAATGACACACAGACAGGATGACTACTGTAACCCTCTCGCGCATGCGCGCTGTTAATAAAAGAACACAACTGCTTGCATGTGAATTATCTTTGACCTTTGACCACTTCCTTTTTTGTGTTGCCTTATCTCCTGACATATCCACTGTTGCTCCTTACCGTTACTGAAGTATTTCTGTTCACAGCTTACGAAATATCAAGAAGTTATTTAACACAGCTCTCACTAACACCACTCTTCACTGGCTGCAGTCAACAGTTCCATTGCTGTAGAGAAGTGAGGCATATGGATTGTTGGTGACAGTAAACAATCTACAAGTATACTATGAATAGCAGCAGTATATCACTGTGTACATGGTAGACTGATACAGTCTGGTCACGTGATAGATCAACAGGTACTCTGGTCACGTGACACATATGGAACACAACTGTTGACCAGTCTAGCTATCTATTCTTAGACACAACTTTACCATTAGTAATTCTTGAAGTTGTACCAATTAGTACTTCACCAACTCTGGTTTTGATTTGTTGTTTTGGTTCTCCAATAGATTTACCATTACCAATTAAATGAAACCTATCAACCATAGAGTGATCAATTCTTTGAAGTTGTAATTGTAAAATGACTTGTATTGTCTCTAATTGTACAAGTTAATGACATTGACTGACTTGCACTTAAGTACCAACAAAAGCTAGCTATGAGTATCTGAGTTGTTTTAAAACTCTCGACCCACAGAGGCTGACGGACAGACGGACGGATGGACAGGTTGAGTTGACTCAGGTTATTCGAGAAATAAATTTTATAAAGTGAAGTGTCTCAGGACAAACTGGCATTGAGTAAAATGTACTTTTTTTTTTGTATATTTTTTTATGTCTGGTTGGTTTAGGAAATAATATTTTATTTCCGATATATATTTGATAAAATGTTAGTGGTATAAATTGGAGTTTGTAATGTTTGCCAATAAACTACAACACTGTCAGTAACAATACATTTATTTGGGATGAGACCACTTGAGGAGCCCTTACAATGACAATGGCACTTCCTTCCTCTTGTGCAGGCTGACTCAGACTCCGTGGATGGAGCGGGCAAAAAATACATCCTACACTCAGACTGTGAGGGAGAAATGAAGAAGTGGATAGGAGCCATTACAGAAGAGATGAAACCAATCCTAGGAGCGGACATTGGACTATCTTCTAGCTACAGCAATACCCCTAAGCCCAAGATAGACCAGAAGGCCTTTGATGAGGTACAAACATAGTGCATGTACTTCTCTGTGGTGTTGCTGTTTAGGGAGTGTTTATGGTGTGTGTAAGGGTGAGTGTGTGTTTACCTGCACCTTGACTTCCTACGCTGCTCAGTTTGCTCTGGTAACAGATCTGTTATATTATAGTTTTAACTCTGTTATTTATATCATTAAACATTTTCAGGGGAATGGCGAGGAAAGTTTAATTTTTATAGTTTTTCTAATACTACTTTGTGTGTCCACAAGTTAATAAGTAGGCCAGCGGAGGCCCCCACTGAAATTTCCAAATAAGGCAATGTGTATTTAGCCAGTGAGTTAACTGTTTCTAAATGATGCGAAATGGAACTGTTTTCGGGTTTTTTACCAGCATGCCTCACCATGGTAACTTGGGAGTTGTAGTTGTTGTAAGGGCAGCACTTATTGAGAGTGTATGTGTGGTGTTCACACATTTTTGGAAGGTAGTTAAAAGAAACTAATAAATTGTCATATCTTAATGTGTGGGCGAGTGTGATTGCGTGCGTTTGTGTGTGTGCATACATGATTGTGTGCCCGCAGGTTACAGCCATTGCAGCAGGAGGGCCCAAACTTTCTCACCCGACAGCTTCACGGCCTAAACCCAGAGGAAGACGCCCTCCTAAGAAGTATGCAGTCTTCCATGAAGATGATTCTAAAGATGATGTAAGTGTGCATGCAGGCAAATGAATGGTCGTGCCTTTAGGGGAGTAGGAGCATGTGCAGTTGGAGGTTTAGTTGTCAAGGTATGTACTTGTTTCTATCTGTATATCTCGATGACTGACCCAACTCCCTAACCCTACTTCATCGGTGGAGGTAATTACCAATCAAAGTGTGATATTGTCAAGGGTGTACAGATTCAAGTTATGAAATTGACAGCCATTTGCTCAGATCTTTTTGTGCTTACAAAGCAGACTAGCCATAGGGAAAACCTGTACAATTAAAAATTTGTTTACTTTTTCAAGCCTTTGAGTGCACTACTTTGTAGTGGACAATGAGTATCAGAGATCTGATACAAGACAACACTACTCGACTTCAGCAAGCTATTAAAAGCTGAATAAATTTATACTTTATCAACATGCCGAGAAAATACACTTTGATTTAATTATACTGCTAGCACTATGCTTTAGCTTCAAGAAAATTTGAAGGTGAAACATTATAGAATTTTCGCACAGAAGGGCTTGAAGGCAACTCCTGTTTGTTTGTATGATAGTACACTTTCTTTGCCTACCTCACATGGAGGATTTATAATTGAGTTTATAATTGAAAATTTGGATGACTATATTAATGTGTTCAATTAGTGACTCCTCTTAATTAACAAATTTCTCATTTTAAAGCTCACCAATGCATAGGCTAGGACTAGGTAAGGTATTGATGTTTGATTTGGTGTTGATTAATTGTGAGCGGGTTTGGGAAAAGGGACCTTACAGCGCAAAAATTGAGATATAGACTCCAGAAGTAAGTCATCGGAAAAATTCTTTCTTTCTCCGATTTTTGTTTTTTGCAGAATTAGTCTTAGTGACCCTTACTCTACGTCTATGCCAAATTTCAAATGTCAAAACAAGTTAAAAGACCCCAAGCGTGCTGTGAAAAGACAAGCTACTTTTTGTTCTCTCTCACTCGAAGTACAATAAACGGGGAATGGGCAGAGTTTCAAACAATCAGCTAAAAAAACGGCATAGCTTTGAGACTATTGCATGCTCTCTACAGCTTACCTCTGGTTAAAAGTTTACCACTATATCAAGTAGAATAGCCAAAGATTCCGACAAGACCGACTGTGAGATACTATGAAAGCTAAAAAGAACTCCACACAAAACTTTGTTAGTCACCGTTTAAACGGCTGCACGATTTAATTGCATATGCGGAGTACGCCGTTAAGTATACGGAAATGTTAATTATACCGGAAGTGGCAATTCAATTTATGTTTTCTCGATTTCTAGTCAATTGCTTTGCTGAATACAGCCCAGTTTCTCTGCGTGTCAAAGGTTTTCCCCTCCAGTATTTTAGCACTAAGTTGAAATATACTGTAGCTTTTTATTAGCATAAAAAAACTCAATTGTTTTGGTTTTCGCCATAAGGTCCCTTTTCCTAGACCCACTCACAATTGTATTTTATAATTACACATAATTGCTGAATTAACTTGCTGCCTAGATATTGTAAAATAGTTCCAGTGAACCATGTCCAATAGCTACATATATTTAAAATATAGAAGTAGCACTTTTGTAGTGCACTTCAAACATTGTTGTGTTGCAAAGTCAGCTGTTTCATTTCTTGGCATTACTCTAGTTATAGCTACCTCAGATTCTAACTTTCCTCAACCACTACTTGCCTGGCCAGCCTTGTGCCATCCTTTATTTTCCAATAATGCATACCAATGCACTATAATGACATGCAGTTAGGATGATGACAACAGCAACCATAATCGCTGTGGCCTCCATTTTAAAGTATATGACACTAATGCACATTTAGTGGTGTCAGTGTGTTTTTCATGGACTGTTGCTAAAAGCTACAAATACACTGTGTACTTGTGCATCTCATGAATTGCTTTTTGATGGTTAGAAACTTACACGCTATAACAATGACAATATGCCTTTAAAGTGGTCATGTGCTGGAGTTGAAAGTGTATCTCAAATAATGAAGGTCAAGTTAAGTGTGTGGTGACCTCCAGAGCTGGGGAATTACAACAGTCAGTTTCAGTTGTGTATAACTGAGAAAAAACAAATCTCTTCGGATAAGCAATTCTATGTATGTACTGCGTGTCATGGATTATGTGGCCATGTTGCTGTGGCAACTCTCCAGCAGAAATTATCATTCTTTGAAGGACACACACACACACACACAAGTGCAGCCATCAAATTTAGAATAATGTTAATTTTGTTCTTCTAATTCTCTGTTATCAGTGGTTTGGGATTGTATTTGAACTTGTTATTCGTGTTGTGTGGAAAATAACCAGCAAGCATATACTTCTGAGCTCAAGCAACCTGCATGTACGTATGTGTGGTCAAAGTTGGTAAAGTATCTTTTTTCCCCTTTTTTTTTTACAAATGATGCTGCAAAATAGCTTGGGAACTTTTCTCGTTCTTCACTTACTGCCTAACAACACACTAATGAGTTGGTAGTAAGATTGTTTCTACTATATTCCTTTCTTCCTAAGGAAAGGAAATACAATAAAAACAAAAAGACTTTTTGTGTGAAGATTTTTGAGCGTAATCTTTCAATAAACTAATAAATATAATAAGTCAAATATTTGTCGCTATAGGAAAGCTTTAGGCTTCTCAGCAATTGTGTGCTGAAGTCCGTACTACTGTAGTTCAGTGTACCGTAGAAATGTGTGTGGAACTCTATCTGTCATCTCTCACACGTACTTGCACACTCACACACACATGCACACACCACAAGCTCTACTTTATGTGGCGTGCTCCATTCTAAATCTATGTATAGCTACGCTAATCATATTTAATATCTTATTTATTTTTCTTCTTTATCCTTATCTGTTGTTCACACAGGACAGTCCAACCACGACTCCTTCTCCTTCCTCTTCTTCTCTGTCCTCCAAGCCACTTCCAGCATCTCCTACTACTTCACCTGCCGATTCCCCCAGAGTCCCCAAAAAGGGGAACCAACCGCCGACTCCCCTCCTGCCTAGTAAAACTCCAATGACTCCTCCTAAGCCAAAGAGTTCCACTCTGGACAAAGTAAGTACTTAAGGGGAACATGGCGTACGCATTTGTGAGCTATATACAATACATACATTCATATTTACTACTTCTAAAATTAGCACAATGAAAGGTCTTAAATTGTCGTTCTGAGTAAGTTCATATCTAAATAGACGGTTAATTGTCAGTAATCTCCAAAATCAGAGCGTGACAGACAGACAAAATGACTACTATAACCCTCTCATGCATGCACGCTGAGGGTTAATAATAATAATCATATAAAGTGTGGTAGCTGCAGTAAAGCTTTCACTCTTTATTACTTACAACCGAACAACAACAATGATACCTGGAGATCTATAATAAGCATAAGGCGACATGTATCACATGATGTCATTACCTTCACTGGCACCAGTATTTAGTTTTTTAAAATTTGAAATGGCCCCTCCACTAGCTGCTCAAGACAAGTGTGTCTAATGACCTGTATGAACCTGAGGAAGAGATATAATCACAGGAAAAATTTCCTTCCATTTTTAGTTCCTCCCTTAGAAATCGTAATAATCTGTGTCATTTTTGGGGGCCCAGAGTATATTTAGATTTTAATTTTTTTTAATTTTTATTTTTGCATTGCACCTATGGGAAAGGGGTGGTCAATAGAGTGTGACCACACTCATTGGTATTGCTACAGCACATGAAGTAGCTGGCAGTAAACTAGTCTGCTTTGTATGAAATTACATCTGATAGATTTGAGGGTGTCATTGTAAAATTGGAGATTTTTTTCTTGTTATTATCATCACCATTATTATTATTATTGGCGAGTGAGCGAGCGAGACACTATGAAATGGTGTCAAATTGAGAATCGGGGATATATATAGATTAATCATTGAATACCACAGAATATCATGAGTCTGTCAAAGGCAAGAAGTACTGCCATCTTGTAGCATTGAGAGTGAACAATCAGTTAGTCTTGACGATGAGGCATTATGGAAGTTTTTAAAAGAGCAAAAAAACTTTTATACTCAAATAAAACTAAAACATTACCCGACTTGAGAACGTGGTAGCTAAGCGAAAAATTGAGAATATTTCACCCAAAGAATTAGACGGACTTCTCGTGGAGTGCAAGCGGTAGTTTGTATGAACCGAGCACTCTCATAGCTAGTAATAAAAAGTCTCTGTATTCATATGAAGCTATTTTATTTAACCTAATTAACGTAATTGGAACAGAATAGTATTATAGAATTAGCAGACCCTCAGGGGACGCAATAAACGTAAAAATGTAGCTTAGGGGGACACAATAACTCCGGACTTCCCCATTACTGCGGAATATTGCGGGCACACGATACTTTCAAAGGGACTCAATAGGCCGATTCAGTACACAATAGTAGTTTGTATATATGTGTGGATGTATGTACATATGCCATTTTGTACTTTGACCCTCACATTTTTGTGTTTGCTTGGGTGGTCAATCCCGTCCCCATATTCCACTAAACGGAATCCTTTGGTTTATCGATCTTTACCTGTATCATTACCCATTTGAATTAGGTTGTGTCTGACATATCTGATTTTTTTACGGACGCAGTTATGTCTTACAAACTTAGGAGTTCATTTTCTATTCGAATTAGCGGTGGTGGTGGTGGTATGTTATTTTGGCTAATGCGCTATTTGTCACAGTTATAACCCTACTCAACAGTAGTGTTCTTACTTGAAAATCCATTCTTCAATAGTCAAGTCATGAAAGTAAGTCTTGTGTTGGTATATCCAGTGAACAAGTGTGTGTGAAAGTGTAGAGTGTTACAGAAAGAAAACATAAACAATATTAGCTGCCATTACACAACACAATATTAGCTGCCATTACACAGCTTTTCAGCTACTGCTGTAGTAAGCAAGTCACCATTTAGGGTAAGACTAAACTGTGGGTAATTCCTTTGAAATGCATGTTTGTTTTTTGTTTTTGTTGTTGTTTTCAAATCAAATAGTTGTGGAGTGGTTATTATGGCATTTAAACCCCTTACCATATGTCATTTAAAAACTCGGCCATTTCTAAGTAGCTGGAGTGCTTTTTTGTCAGATGAAGCTATCACTACTATAGTTAATGGCTACATAACTACCTTTAATAATATACAGATTTTGTAATCAACTTTTATCAGATTCTACCTTGTGTGAATTAATTATACACAATGGCTCGCTCGCCATTTGTGCTGAAGCACATCACTAGTTATTATTATTATTATTATTATTATTATTATTATTTATTATTATTATTATTTTTATTTTTATTATTATTATTACAGCTAGGTCACACTTGTGATATTTTCTCATGTGCTATGATATTTTATTTACAATGGTATATCAATATATATACTACCTTTATATTACTCCAGGCTGAGATTGGCACTTCCAAGCCAATAACCAAACCAGAACCACCAAGGAAGGTTTCAAAAGACAAACAAGACTCAGCAAGCAATCCTGATGCTGATAGTCCAAAGCTGGAACCCAAAGCTGGTCCAAGGCCATCACCAAGACCCAAGAAGCAACTCCCAGCTGCTCCGGTTGCAACCGCAGATATTGCGCATACTGAAGTTTCTGAAGAGCCGCCTGCAGAGGTTAAGGTCATGCCTACTGTAAAACCCAGACCAGTACCTCCGAGAGCTAAACCTCGAACTCCATCAATATCACTTCAAAACAGCTTGGAAAGTTCTGAGACATCCAGTAAAGAAGGGCCAGCTCCTCCTCCTCAACCCAAACCTCGTCGGTCCCTTTCACCAGAAGAAGAAGTCGTTCCCCCACAACCTGCCAAGAAACCTAGACCAGTTCCAGTTCCGCGAAAACCCGAAGGACCTAAACCAGCGAAAGATGATGATGAACAGGTGAACAATGCTGGGGAGGAGGCGAAAAAGGAAGACGATGCAAAAAGTGAAATTGCAAAGAACAAAGAGACGGAAGTCTCTCAAGAGAATGAGAATAAAGAGGAAGTAACAAGAGACTCTTCCCTTGACGATGAGCTGCAGAAAGAAGCGAAGAAAGATATCCAACAAGATGATATGGTGGATGACAAGATGGACGATAAGATTCCCAAGGAACCAGAAATATGTTACAGTGAGGTCACTAACGGTGTAGTGAATTCAGACCATGAGCCCCAACCTGGAGGCAAAGAAGAACCTCAGGGGAAAGAAGATGAAAGCTACGAAGATATGGACTATGACAAGGAGTCAACCAAACAAAGTGGCGACAGTTCAAAAGGAAACGGCCAGAACCAGTTTGCCTATGTGGAAATGTCTACTGGAGTAGCTGACTCCAGTCAAGACCAGAGTAACGAGTACGAACCAGTGGAAGTGATTGTAAACGAAGACGAGGATAAAAATGACTACGAAATACCGCAAGACTGGAATGAGCCAACAGTGGCTAGTGCTCGTTCTAGCGGTGGGTTTGTACCAATGGTCTTGAAGCCTAGCCTTACAGATGAGCAAATGGCCATATACGATGTGCCTCCCACGCCCAGGCCAGCCATTCAGGACGATAGACCTTCTTCATCAGCCACAGGCGACTCCATCACATCTCAGTCCCAGGAAGCTGCAAGCAGAAGCAACAGTGTAGCTTCTAGCATTAGTTTAAGTTCCAAGAATTCGGCCAATTCTCCCGTATTGAGACTGAGAACTAGGTCCCAGGAAGGAAACCCCACTGCAGCAGTGTCTGTGACCAATTCTACCTCCAACTTGGAGCAGCGAATAGAATCACTTGAAGACTCCATAGAGGTATAATGATGAATTAATTCTTCAATTGTGTGCATTTTTTTTTTAAGGATAGTGTTCTGCACAAACATTCTATTTGGGTAATGTTTGAATTTAATACACATTTTCCTCTAGAGAAATGTGCAAGTGTCATAACAATGACCATTGATAGTCATGTGGTCTCCAGAATTGTTTTGACTAGTTAAGTAGGCTTGGCTTTGCCACTGGCCATATAAGCTCAAACTAGGCCCATACCAGAGACTGCTTAAAACAAAGATAGCCATGTAGTTGGCATGATGGCTGCTGCTTGCACAGAGTACAGTTCAGAGTTTAAGACTGCTGTGAGTAAGAATGAAGGCCTGTAGTATTAGAGTTGACTATAGTATTGTTCAAATTTTATTTTCTTCTAGAATACTACTTTGAAACAGACCAATGCAGTTGACAGCCTTTCCAAGTTGAATGACTCAAGTGAAGCAGATACAGTGAACAAAGTTCTGCTGCAGGCCAAGGAGATCCTGAGACTGGCTAAAGCGGCCAAGGATGAGGCAGATGAACTAAAGAAAGAGTCTGCTGGTGAGCTTGAGTTGGCCAAGCGGGAAAGACACGATGCTGCACTGATGAAGAAGAATGCAGCTGAAATTTTGAGGATTGCAAAAGCAAAGCTTGGCAAATAATTTTAATCCATTATTTCATATTTCATTTTCAAACATCTCCTGTAATGTTCTATAGACGGTGTGGTCATTTCTTTTCCATTTTTAAAAAACGAATTGTAATATTCACAATGGTAATGGCAGAAGCAGGTTTTGCAGTTTGATTACAAACATATGGTGTACAGTGGAGTCTCCGGATAAAGGACACTTTGGGAGCAATATAAATTCAGTGCATTTTGTCCCTTGTAGAGGGATTGTCCTCTTTAGGAGATTCTATTTGTATTATTTTGGTACAGGAATTAATTTTGGGGGACTTCAGGTTTGTCTTTCTAAGAGAGATTATCAATACATTGTCCCTTCGTCGGAGTGTCCTTTATCGGAGACTTCACTGTATTTCAATTGCTGCAGAGTCGGAAGTTCTGCAATGACCTGTCAAGTCATGAGAAGTCAAGTTTCCCTCTGCGTGAATGCATGTTTGAAACAACTTTCCCAGGTATGGGTGGGTGAGTCACTAGGATTCAGTGAGGTCCCTATAGACATGCACAGCCTAAGGAAAGTTATTACATACCACAAAACAACAATAAAAAAAAAATACTGAAATAACAGTCATCTATAAATTTCAAGTGGGTTGTTTTTGTTCTTTTCTCTTTCCCCTCTTCCCTTCAGTGTTTCTATATCTATCTTTGAGGTGAACTGCAGCTCTGTCTTTGAGTACATCTCGATACATATTCTTAATCTCCTTCCATTTTCCTTCCCCAAGTAATCTGACACCTTCAAGCAAGCAAGCATGCTCTTCCTCTGTCCATTTTCTTCTGCACGACCTGGGGGAAGGAGATACTTTAGGTGGCGATAGGAAGTCCTGATCTGTGGAATGCACTCTAGGGGCAAGTCGCTCCAGACTCTCCATGGGACCGATGCAGTCGGATTCATCGCTTGTCCACTCCATGTCGCTAACTGCTGCCTTGGCATTTTTAAATATTCCCCTAGCTACTTCAAAGATGTTGCCCCCTTGCGCCACCATGCATTCTTCTTCAGCATTCATACCCCTTGATTCCGCCACACCTCCAGCTCCAGCTTGCAGTGAGCACTCCACTGCAGCATCATCGTGAGAGGCGATCGTGTCGGTCACGGACGAATTATGATCATGCGTGTATTCTAGTTTCACTTCTCTAAGAGAAGGTATATTGAGCAAGTTGTCTTCCAGGTGAGTGGTCTCTAATGGAGGTGGAGTGGACAGATGTTCCTCCGTGTCTGACAAGTCTGTCAGGTCACTTGGATAAGAGCCATCCGAGTTAGTGCTGACCACAACTACATATGGCACGAGGTCTTCAACCAGCTTCTGCTGTTTGGAAGGAGACAAGATGCAATCTCTTCCTGGATTTCTCCTCGTTCTGCGACCTTTCGGGCTAGGACGATAAGCATCACTTGACAGACATTTCTCCATTTCCTGTATAGAGAGTGGACAGGTGCAATACTTAGCCCCACCCCTCAGTGTCAACGCTGTGTTAAAATGTCTCTCCTATTGCAATGATCTTATTGGCTCAACTGTATGCTCAGCCCCACCCCATCTATTAAGCCTCCATTACTAATCTACCAGCCCCACCTCCACACTGCTACTACCATTCCCACCTCAACTACTGCTAATGTGCTAGCCCCGCCCAACTAAACGATTGCTGCTAACCTACCAGCCCCACCCATCTACTACTGCTAGCAGCACTTGGCCAACCCTCGCCATCACACTACCACCACTTACTGGAGCAATGCCATAATATTGGAGCACTGTCTCAATGAAGGACACTAACTTTCTCCAGTACTTGTCCACTCCTCCTCTGATGAGCCTAGCATTGGTGTCTACCAGCAGAGAGCCAAGAGACGACTGCAAGAACTCCATTCTCAGCTCTGGTGCCTCAGTGATGGCGGCAAGCACGCTGAAAATGCTGCGCAGGATGTGATCACTCGTATGGCCATCCTTCAGCTTCTTGACGTTGTGGAGAAGTGTGGAGTAGCGTATAAACTGGAGTGTTGTGTGCGACAGTTGAGTGGAAGGCACCAAGGAGCACAACACTGGAACACAATAACAATCCAGAACCACAACACTCACTCAAGCACACAACTAAAGGATACCAGTAAATTTGGCAAGCTTTTTTTAAATCAACTTTTTAGTGTATTTACCCTTTACCAGATGATGAATTGTCACCTCTAGAACTAACCACTTCCCACTATTTCTTCATCACACACACACACACACACACACACACACAGAGCCAACATCAATCAAAGCATGCTTTCACCCAAGTGTGGCATCAGCCAATGCTCCAGTGCTCAAACCATTAGAAGAGTTGGCAATAGAACATAATACTCAGTTACAAAGTGAAGTGGTCAAGGCTGAGCCTCACGTGACCAATTCAAGTCACTAACTTTGCAAGCATAGATACGGAGGCTTTTGACCAGAAGGAAGGGAGATGCCCTTCAACTCTCGAATCTGACAGTCAATAAGATACCTACTTATGGCATTGATGGGCAGATTCAGCCTTCTTTCCATTTTGTCTGTGAAAAAAAAGAAGTACAATACATTATTTTAATTCATTAAAATGTTTCCCCTAACAACTATTTCATTGGAAGAAAATCCCAGAGACCAGGTTTATAAGTGTTTTACTGCTAACTTGAGATAGCTAATAGACAACCAATTTTGTAATCCTAAATCTTTCCCCTAATGAAAGTCGAACACCTGAGCCATACAAGAAATATTTCAAGAGAGAGAGAGCAAACAGACGGAGAGGTAGAAAAAGAGAAAAAAGAAAAAAATGTGTGACAAATGTGGAATTGACTGTCTGAAAAAAAGAAGAAGATTGAGATGGGGAAGAGGAAGGAAGAGGGGGTGAAAGGGTAATGAATGACCTACATACACAGTAAGGCTTTGCTAAGAGTTCCTGGTTATTATGCGTAGTATACAAGACAGGTGAATGAGATCGTGAAAACCACACAAAAAGTGAAAATTGTTTACTAAATTAGTCATGTGACTGAGGACAGTCCAGTCATGTGATTGAACTTTCCAAAGTAACCCAGATGGACTAGACCACACTAGAAGAATTGAACGATGACGAGTTAGGTAAACAAATCACAATATAAAGCTTGGTACTTCAGACATACAAGCAGAGATGGAATCAGGTCTTCCAGCTGGGTAATGTAATTTCTATAAAAAAATACAAGTTTATCGCTTTCAGATTCAGCCTAAAGTAGTGCAGCTGAGAAGAGTCTACTGTCTCTTACAATCTGTCACACTGCAACTGGCACACTGCCTATACGAACCTTGGGAAGCAACTCAGGCGTAAAGTTGACACAACCACAGTGTATATTGGGTAAAGGGTCATTGATAATAATGATGATTCATTTCGCATTGCCATTGCTTACACACCAAACAGATAGATACAGCAAATCCTTTTGTACTACCCTATCATTATCACTAGTTCAAATTCATTTTATCAGTGCTTTTTCGAAGAACAACAGCATCTATCATAAATAGCCTACTAAAGAAATATTGGTTATCTCAATAAGCAGATCAGGGTGTAGTGTATTATATTTATATAGCTCCTTTCCCCCTCTTCCTAACTTTCTTTGTCACACTGCTAGGACTGACATACAATGGTCAGGGATCGAGGGCAAAAGGGCTAGGGCTTATTCTAAAATAAGAGAAAACGTACCGCTTGTAACAAACGATCAGATGAAATGGCACCAATAACACAACTTTTATTAATGGTCCGAAGTTTTCACGAGAATGAGACCAATTCAACTGCCCTAACTTGAATGACGGACTTCTAGGGCTAATTGTTTGCCTCTCCTTTCGCCGGAAACAAAACATTAAAAAAAAAAAAAAAAAAAAAAAAAAAACCGTAAAGGCGAAAACCCTTTACCCACTAATACTCGGGCGACTTTTAAGACAAACTGTTTAAATAAACCATTCTGTCTCTGGGTCTCAATTAAGAAAATATAAATAATTGAAAAAATACTTCTTATCCACAGTCTGATAGAAATTCCTTCTTGTTTCTAGCAATTAATTCCTCCTCCATGCAATCCATCAGAGTATGATCATACGCCATGAAATATTTGTTATAAAAGAAAGCCAGGTTTCCATTCCATGTTTCGTTCATTATCAGTGGAAGATTTCTTACATTGGATATACAAACTTCGTGAACTACTTTACCTTTGCAGCGTTTGCCATCTCCATCGCCACTATAAATGCCCTGCCAAATAGCATGGCTAATCACAACAGGATTACGGTTATATATTTTAGATTTGAAGCCACCTGGAATTGCAGGTGCAGCAGCAAGTGTCGAATAGAAGTGTTCCTCTGGTATAACACATTGTTCAAAAAAATGACGAAGTTTGATTGCATTAGGATTAGTGAACATATACTCCAAGAAATCATACGGCATACCCACATAAGCAGAATTCTTATAATATCGTAAATTGAATGGAACTTTTCTGCCTCTAAGTCGTGACAGATCATCACGACTATTTGGCAATCCTAATTGGATAGCCATGGTCCCATTTAATTTCATCAGTTTTGAAACAATTTCATAGTTGGTAGCCATTGGCAATTCCTTCCCACATAAATTAATATTATATTTCCACTTCTTTGGCTCAGGCAGTTCTTTCCTCCATTTAACGAGGTCTCTGAAACACTGCAGCTGTGCCTGAAAGATGCTTCTCTTTCCATGATCCACTCGCATTTTCCTGGATGCCAAGTGAACATTGGGCAAACACAATACAATGTTTTTGATGGTTTCTTTAAATGTTGAGCTAGCACTGTTGTCAATCAAAATACAGTACTGGTTGTGCAGTCTATAAATAACTTTCAAGAAACGAACTATTTGTTGCACACTGTTGTATATCACCAGAGTGAAAGCCAGTGGAAACGATTGCTCTTTTCTGGTAACATAAAAATTCCACATGAAGTTCTCTTTGACCCAAGCACAATTCTGAGTAATTTTCAATAATTTTATATCACTTAAAGAGTTTTTCCATTTGGAAAGTTTATCTAGAACCTCTTTCCCTTCTTTTTTGTCGCCCTTAAATAGCTTTGTACAGTTCTTTGCAATGTGAGGCTGTATAACAGTTACAGCATTCTTTTTCCAGGACTTGAAATTGAATGTGCAATTGGGTAATGACTCCACTACATCGCCGATGTACGATTCGATCATAGCAGGTCTACCATTTGGTCTTAAATGGTACGCAAAATATCCGAGGAATAGTATCAGACCAGCAAGAATTAAGATTAATACTGGAACCCATTGGACCCTGACCATGATTAGCGAAGGATCCCAACCGCCCAGATTATGACTAGCTAGCTACTATACTCAGGCAGTAGTGACACTGTTTTACATACGCAGACATTGCAGCTCAACTAGCTCACCACAGCGGTCGATCAGCCGAGGTGGTATCTCTCACCATAAGGTAATGATCGTCATATATAAAACCACACCCAAAACTAATATTGTATTTACGGTATTGAACAGAAATGTATTATTAAAAAAAAAAAAAAAACAGCTTCCCGTTCCGGAGGAGGTAGGTAAAGTTAGCAGGACCAGGCCCATAGAGGAACTGAGCTTTTACTGCAAGTCAGCACATTCTCCAGTGTTGGTATCCAGTCGGGTTGCATTTGTTTGGAAGAAGCGCAACCCTAGGCTGGCCGCGAAGTGTTGAAGTAAGTTATTTTTAGATATACAGTTGTACTTGGGTTGGGTAGTGTTACTTGGTTTTAGTGTAAGTAGAACTACTGACACTGTAAGTTAGAGTTGGGGGAAAGTTAGAGTTGGGGTAAGAGGAAACACAAAGCAGCTGATGAGTCATGTGTGTTTTATTATTTTTTTAACTGTACCCTTCCTGCATCATTGGCATTGTCTCTGGTAGTGAGAGACAGTGAGTGAGTGTTAGTTACACAGTTAAGTTAACATTTTGTGTAGCACTTGTAGCATGTGAAGTTTTTGTTGCTATGTGAGAGGAATTTAGGTTCTTTTACTTCGTTCTCAGGTATTGTGTGGACACAACTACTGACTTTTACGTGTTGTGTTCGGAGCTTGTGTTTGTGTGTTTGTGCAGTCACTCGTCATCCTATAAAGGAATGTAATGTCTGATGGCTCCAAATGATTGCCTCTTTAGTGCGAAAATTAAACTAGTCTGTTCTTCTTCTTTTTTTTCTTTTTTTAACTTTAAGGCTTGATTTTACCTATTTATTTATTTATTAATTTATTTGACTTCCTCCTGCAGTACTTGCCATAACTGGATTGGAGGGCACAGTTGTGTCTAATGTGGGCTGATGAGTCATTTAGATTAGTTCAATTAGGACTCTGGGCTGTAGGCAAGTGTGTCCCAGATAGAAATGGTACCTTGTTGCCAAGAGAAGTCCAAGTATGTGTTGGTGAGGCAGTGCTCATAGCTAGGGGGCATTTGACAGTGTATATTTATAAATTAACCTGATGTTTCAACTTCCTTCTTTCTGAAGTCCTCTTCAGAGAGTCAATAAGTTATTTATATAGTTAGCTTACAGTTTTATATTAGTTTAGTTATTACTTTCAATATTGGCATGTAGCACTATGGTGTGTGTGTGTGCATGTGTGTGTGTGTGCATGTGTGTGCGTGCATGTGTGTGTGCATGCATGCATGTGTGTGTGTGTGTGTGTACGTGCGTGTGGTGTAGTGGTTGTGTCCTGGGCTCAGGGCCTCAGGTCCCCGAGTTCAAGCCCAACTCTGGCATTTTTTCCATCTGATTTTCCACCTGCCTCCCACCAGCCCCACCAGTCCACCCAGCTGTGATTGGGTACCTGGCATTTGCTGGGGTGCAAATTCAAGGCCTTTTTTTCATGAACAGCAATGGTCCAGGTGGGACTTCGGGTGCCCACACCACTTGCTGTGAGGAAAGGCCTGTTCTCCTGCGAGTTCCTAGCCCGGCTCCAGGAGCTTTGCTTACATGGCTCACAGTGTCTGCTTAGTGCACAGGCATCCTGGCTCTGCCAGGTGCGCGTGACCGCCTAGCGGTAGCAAGAGAATTTGCATTTTGCATTTTTACATGCGTGTGTGTGTGTGTGCATGTGTGTGCCCTTGGAAGGGGATAAGTTCCAATGTACGTATGTGCTCATTAGTAAGTGAAGATGGCAGTGAAATGAATTGTTGGTCCCATTGGTATATAATTAATTAATTGTTAGGGTCCCATTGGTATATAATTAATTTAATAAATGTGGTAAGGAGTGTTGGGGGTCGTGTACATACAACTATGTTGAAGGTATGTCTAGCTTGTCGTGCAGCTTGCAGCCAAAAAGGGTGTGGGCGTTGCTCATGCTGCGAGACAGCAATCCTTGAAGTGGTTTTATGAAAGTATTTAAGATATTTGCAGTAGCTTTGGCATGTGTTCTAAACACTGTACTGGGACTATGTGAGTGAGAGCTGGGAACTTTAGATGTTGAGCAACTTGCATTTGGACTTGCTGTGACAGTTTGAGGCCACATGCTGGATGGAGTACTCGTGTACAGTAAGAGCTCTCTTATTAGGACCCATAAAGTACAGGAAGCTTTTACTATCTCGGAGGGCATAGATTGACTTTTTTTAGCAGAGCTGATAGAAAATACCTTAGAAAATACACTTCAGATGAACTTTTCCCAGTCAAAAGGGTCAAAGGAAAGCACAGCTAAATGTGGAAAAAATCTCAGTTATCGCCAGGGAATCGAGCCCAGAATATCTGGCTTTAGCCACACCAGTGCTCTAGCCACACCAGTGCTCTAGCCTCCAAGCTATGACTACCCACAACTTGTATGTAAAATTACGGGAAGCCTCTCATCTCAAGGGGCTCCAATAAGAGAGGGTTTAGTGTGTGTGTGTGTGTGTGTGTGTGTGTGCGTGCACTGTACTATGCAATTATCATAGAAAGGAGTTTTTAGTTATAGGTGGAGATTTTCCCCCTTATTTTTTTAATTTACTTATTTATGCATTTATTTATTGACGGAAGCTATGGAATTGCTTGATGAGAGTCTAATAAGTAATGTAGAACTTAAAGTTGGGGGGGGGGGGGAAAAGCCACTCTTCTAAGCAGCAACACCACACACGGAATTCACACACACACACACACACACAATATCATGGTATTACGAATTGGCATGCAAGCAAAGCGAACATGTACTTAGGTTTAATGAATGCAAGTTTCCACATGCGTCTGATCCGTATTAACATGAGCATGCTCACTATTCTGAGGCAATTGAATGGGAGTGAAGATGAGCAACTAGTGTGTGAAGTTAGTGATGGATACATGTCCTTCACTTCAGTAGCTGAGCTACTTTCAGTTGGTTTGGGGTAGATGATCAGTTTATTGTCTATTGGCTCCAGTTCCTAAGTTGGGTTTTAAATCATTTAGGTTGCCCAAGTATTGTTTAAGTTAATTTTACTGCAATACTGTAATGAGCTAAAAAAAAATTGTTTTCACTTTGGGCATGTGTAAGTTGTTGTTCTCAGAAATTTTCCTGTATATACTGTACTGTATTTCCCCAACCAGCCAAATAGCTTCTATAAAAGCCAGATCAGGAAGGATTTAGTAGTCTGGTAATCAAGGATGATGATGATGATAACAACAACAACAACAACAACAACAAAAATAACAACAACAACAATAATAAAGGTTTTATAATGTAATGAAGAAATTAAGAATGAAATATAAAATAAGTTAGGGTATACTCTCTTGAGTTGTCAGACTTGCTAGTGCATTCTCTCATTGAGTCTGAAACAAGACCATCTCTCATGTTGTGCTTATATCTAGTTCACATTTAATTTGATTTTCCACATACACTAATTGAGGAAGCAAAGATTCCCAAATAGCTTTCTCCATCAGTATTTAGTCTCTTCAAGTGTTCCTAAATTAGTTAACTATTGGTATATGTAAACCCACGGGAATGGAGGCTAATACTAATCTATGAGTGATACAGCTAGAAGTGCCCATCAGGGTTTATTGGAATAACATCACTTGCATTAAGAGTAAATATTACACGTGTGTGTGTGTAGCGCAGTAGTGCTTGTGGGCGTGTCTGAGTTAAGTGAAGGAGCAATAGATACATAGTCTTGTGAAGAATACTTGACCATCCTTACGGAGCAGAAAGAGGGAATGTGAAATCTGGAAGTCAAGTGTCACTAACCTCAACAATGCTTCAGCAGCAATCTGATCCATTTTAAAGAAGACACGAAACCCACTCTCCTGCAGCTGATCTTCTTAGTTGACTCACTTATTTCACTATGTGGCACGAAGAATTTCTGTTTCTCAGTCAAGGAAGTAACTCGAACAAATTGTCGTGGAACTAAAGTAACGGCTAGTATAATTAAATAGTTCTCACTATTGCTTCACCCGATAAATAGAAGTGACTTTACAAACTCTAGCAAGTGAGATAATATCCATAGATTAGACCGAAACTTGTCTTGCTCGCTTCACTTAATGAAAAAATTAAATTCAGTTCTGGATGGCTTCTAGCGGTACTTCAAAGAAAAGTCTCTCTCAATATCTGCCACTTTTTTTTTAGTTTGCCCATTCTGCTTTTTGGCACTGCTCCTAATTACTTTCAGCTTTAAACTCCACCTATTTATGCTTTCATTTTTTTTTAATCTAAAATTTTAACTGCGATGTTCCGAATCATTAGCCTAATATTTCCTGTGAATTGATTAAAAAATAAATTTCCTCCTTAATTTTACACTATTAGCTAACTAAGCTAAGACAAGCTTTTTTTCTGTTTTGCTCCTAATCTTCCAAGAGTATGTTAATGATTGCATGTTGATTTAATCAATGTTTATATTTAGGATCCATAATAGACTCATTCTTTTTACTTAACCGTACACATGTGTGCTAATTTTTCACAAGCAATATTGTTATACATCCCATGTGGTGACAACCGGTACCACACAGTTGAGTCTCTAATTGAATTCAGTATGTAGGGGCTAGCTCGTTCATCATCACTGTGCTAATTGTCAAGTGCATATATGTACTAGTAATAGTAAAATAATCCCCTTCTGCAACAACTGTGTTGAGGATACTGCCATGCACATCTACCACAAAACCAACATTAACAGATGCTTTAGGTATGCCTCTGCACTATCAAGATAGTGTGTGTGGCAAAAGGTGCCAAATTATGCTGAGCGTTGCTGCAGTAATGTCAGAGTTGTTACTTTACTAAGTACATGTATATATAATACTGTACAAATTCATTTTTAAAATTAAACTTCAGTACTATGATAAGTTAAAAAAAGTATTATGTTTCACTAATACATGTATATATGTATGTATGCTGATATGTGTTACTGCAGCGGTTGTCTAGACACTGGAGTTAGAGAGGACTAGAGGCCATGTCTCATCGAGCAAGGAGCAGGACGGTGGACTCCGCTGATGGCAAGAAGCCACGCAGACTCACAGAGAAGATAGCCATTATGAAGAAGCGGGAACATGAGCAATCAGAGGCCTTTGAACATGCCATGAAGAGTATTTATGAGGTGGGTGTGACTGTTGGTGTGGTTCATGCATACACAATTGTATTGGTGAAATGGGGTTTTGGTATTGTAGTATTATGAACTGTGAATCTATATAATAATACGCTTGTGTGTCAGTAACGACGACGACGACAACCGACGATGGTTTGTGTATTCATGAATAATTCATGAGCTTTGTGCAGTTTGATAAAGCATCATCCCGTTATGTTAAGTAAAGTGTCGTCACAGTCAGTAAAATGTGCTGGTTACTTCTAAAAAGAGGGTGCAATAGACGATGGAAGGCGGCGCAGGTTTCATAAAAGAAAGCGAAAGTACCGAAGATAAGGTAAAAGGTGATTAATTGTAACTGAAAAGCAGATGTAAACGGCAAGGTAAGGCGGTATAGGTTTAAAAAGGAAGGGAAGAGAAGGCAAAAAGGTGAGCGATTAATTATAACTAAAAAGCGGGTGGAATCGACGAGAAAAGGCGGTTAGTTTTCAAAAGAAAGGCTAAAGTAGAAATAGAAGACAAAAGATTCTCAAAGTAGGACAAAAATTCAGAAGCAGGAGAGATAGACAAAGTAAAAGGGGGTTCCATGACTCAAGAAGAATAGGAGAGGTGAGGTAGAAGAAAAGCTCAGATGGTTCAGAAAAAAAAAGAGTAGGAGAGAGAAACTTATGTCAATGGTAGAGAATGATAACTGAGCAAGATAATTAGTGCTACTGCATTCTTACTTTGCAATACGTCAAGCGCCACTATGTGGCGGGGTACTTGCTAGTGTATTATATTAGTACATGTAAGTAAGTTTGTGGCTGGACTGATACTATATTTTTTTAAGCCTCCGAGTTGTGCATAAGCTAACTATTTGAAAGTGTGACCCATTTCCTTAACCAATTTTGAGTTTCTAGAATTTGTGTGATGGTGACATTTTAGTTTGTCAAAAAAAAGAGTTCCTTTACCAATTTTGAGCTTCCAATATTTGTGTGATTGGTGATGCACCCAGCACAGCCTCTTTCATTTTTCAAAAAAGGATTGTTAACTGCAAGCCTTAGAAATGAATTATGAACTACCTGTTGTAGATAAAGTTATAGCTTTTAGTACATAGGGCACAAAATAATTGAGGAATTAATTGAGGAAATACAGATGTAACAGATGTTTAATTTTTTTTATGGAAATGTAAATTCTATAAATACCAACCACTTTTAGTAAGCCAAACAAGCAAAGGAAGAAAATATGGTGTAAGTCATTTAGTATGCATGCTATTCATCTGCTCACCTTGACTTGCTCTTACCGTGCTAATTATTCTGCTAATCCTACCTGAGCGCTATTGATGCCATGTGTTCTGACATCTACACTAAGTTTATGTTACGACCACAAACAACAGCTACTTTACCTGGTGCTATTCTGCTATACATGGAACTGTGAGTGCATGGAGAAAATAGTATCTTAGGTTGTCTGCTCGAATTGTGAACAATAGAAAAGTTACTTATAAAGGGTACAGTTGTTCTGTGACTAATTATGTTCATTATAGAGTTTTTTTTTCTGTATTTTTGTACAAAATGTGGTAGCAGATTGACAAAGTTCCTTTAATTAAATGTCTCAGGATCATAAAAATATTGTGTATCTATTTAGGGTCATGAAGCAGTGTATGTATGTGTGTGTGTGGGTTGTAATAGGTATGTGTATATGTGTGTGTATATGTGTGTGTATATGTGTGTGTGTGTGTGTGTGTGTGTGTGTGTGTGTTTAATGCTCTAACTTAAAGCAATACAGTAGACCCTCAATTATCCGAACACCTCAGGACCGAGGGTTGTTAGGATATTTGAAATGTTTGGATATTCGAAATAAGTCATTTTGAATGGGGTCTTAATCTCTTATCTATTAAATGCACAGCAAAATTCCAATGAATATCATTATAATTCCCAAACAAAAATAGTGTTCGGACTAGGATAAACGGGGTTCGGATAACTGAGGGTCTACTGTACTAGGTTGAAGCATTCTACAAACATTACACTTGTGTGTGTTGCATTCACAAGAATAGACAAACTCACACACAGGCCATAAATAACTGCAGGCACTTGGTGGAGGCAAGTGGCGCTATGGGATTAGTTGGCACGCGCAATTGTCAATATTGTTAGTATCTTGTCAGGCTTGATCTGTGTTTTCATAAAAATATCTTTGACTAAGGACCTCTGAGATCTTTCATGTTCTGAATAACTTGCAATTGAACTGAACTTGTTGATGTGAACAAAGCCAACGTGAGAGGTTTCCAGGTATTGTGTTGCTGTGTAGTGAGGAGAGGGATTGATGGGTCGTCTCCAGTAGTAGTAGTTACACTGAAGCTGATGTTGAAGGATATCTAGCCGTGGCTTCATTAGTTAGCAATAGAGTTCCTGTTGTCAGAGTTAATCTCTGTGAAAAGACAAGATAGGCTGACGTAGTTTCACCCTTTATTTTCTTCCTTTTTTCTTTAATAATTATTATTAGATTATAATGATTATATATATAGTTAGCATGTAGTCAGGGATTCATTTAAGAATTAATCTAAGGGGGCGACATTGAGCTTACGCTATCTCGAGGGGGTCACAAATTTCATACAAATTATGATGGAAGAGGAAATGGACTTCGATTAGCATTTGCAATCACCTTCATTATTCACTTTTAAGTTTGCAATTTGCTTACAAATTTTTAAGAATATGTCAAGGGTGGTGGGCGAAATGAACTCAAGGGGCTTGCCCTTTCTCCCCCCCCCTAAATGAACCCCTGGTAGTGTCTTTGAAAGTTTTTCATATAGATTGTAATTGAATGGAGCTGTTAGCAGTTCAGTATTTAGTTCCGTTACAGAGAGTAGATCTCATCAGCCACTGCTACTCAGAAGCTTACATCACTCTACCAGCTAAGACAGTTGTGTATTCAAATATTTAGGAAGAAAATGTAAAATGTGCGAAGGATGGTGTATGTTAACCTGGTAGCCTTTCTGTATGTTAAAACTCTGAAGGGTTTCAGTTTGGGGTGATGGTTTGACATGTGAGTAGCTTATATGATAGATCTCGGGATTTACGAACTGTGAAACTTTAAGGCCTTGGTTTGTAGCTGTCTCACTCGTAGTGCCGTACCAGCACAATGCAACAGTTAATGTTCAAATTAAGTTAAGTTTACGGTAGTTGTAGCAGTTGTTTATACAGAAAGTGTTTGCATGCTGCACATGCACACACATTCACACACACACACACACACAAACGCTCATTATAGTTAGATAGAAACTAGGATATACCATACACACCCAGCTCTAGTCCTGAATAGTTGGCCAGTGAGGGTCTGCACCATATAGATGGGCATGCAACATTTCATCTCACTGTAAAGAGCTTCGTGTGATCAAGTCCAGCTTTGAGGAATGGCTCTTAATATTTCTACCAAGGAAAAGTGTTCAAAGACTCATAAGACTCCAGTGTAATTCTGACACCATTTCATTCCGACATTTCAATTCTATCACCACTTCATTCTGACATATCAATTCTGACACCACTTCATTCAGACGTTTCAATTCTGACACCACTTCATTCAGACATTTCAATTCTGACACCACTTCATTCTGACTTTTCTGACATCACTTCATTCTGACTTTTCAATTCTGACAGTACTTCATTCTGACTTTCAATTCTCTGACATTTCAATTCTGACACCACTTCATTCTGACTTTTCTGACACCACTTCATTCTGACTTTTCAATTCTGACAGTACTTCATTCTGACTTACAATTCTGACACCACTTTATTCTGACTTTTCAAATTCTGACACCACTTCATTCTGACATTTCAATTCTGACACCACTTCATTCTGACATTTCAATTCTGATACCACTTCATTCTGACATTTCAATTCTGACACCACTTCATTCTGACTTTTCTGACACCACTTCATTCTGACTTTCAATTCTGACACCACTTCATTCTGACATTTCAATTCTGACACCACTTCATTCTGACATTTCAATTCTGATACCATTTCATTCTGACATTTCAATTCTGACACCACTTCATTCTGACTTTTCTGACACCACTTCATTCTGACTTTCAATTCTGACACCACTTCATTCTGACTTTTCAAATTCTGACACCACTTCAGATTTTCTCTCCAGGAAATGTGATCATGTTTACCTGATCACTTGGTTTGCAAGGGACATGAGATGTTGTAAGATTTGATGATAGGGGTTGTGGCATGATTCAGAGATGTTATTTGTAATTCACAAATATGGCCTAATTATGTCTTTTTCTGAAAGCAGAAATAACTGCTACTGACGGAAAGAATGACTGAGCACCTAAAGTGTGTAGTTACAATTGTAGTCTTGTTAATACTTCAGTACCTTTTTTTGTATTTGTGGATTCAATTGATCAGTGTAATGACAGCTTTTATATAGTTTATATTGGAGACCATAAATTTACTTCTATTTTGATTAAAAAGTGACATGAATTTGTAGTAACATGAGCAGAGTTATTGAAAAAATTTTAGTTACGGACACGTCCATGTCCCGAAGGTTTCATAACTCAGAGGTCCTGCTATAGGTTTATGTGTGTATGGTACTTAGGTTTCATAACTCAGAGGTCCTGCTATAGGTGTATGTGTGTATGGTACTTAGGTTTCATAACTCAGAGGTCCTGCTATAGGTTTATGTGTGTATGGTACTTAGGTTTCATAACTCAGAGGTCCTGCTATAGGTGTGTACTACTTAGGTTTCATAACTCAGAGGTCCTGCTATAGGTTTATGTGTGTATGGTACTTAGGTTTCATAACTCAGAGGTCCTGCTATAGGTTTATGTGTGTATGGTACTTAGGATCTCTTTTTCGCACTTGCACCTAATTGGTTAATTTGGTACAGTGTCTTTTAACTGTAAATAAAAGTGCAGTTAATAATAAAATTGTCAGTCATAGAAGAGGCTAGCCTGGGGCAAACCTAAACACTTTTACAAGTTATGCAAAGCAAACTATGAGAGCTACTAAAACTCGGCGTTGCTTCTCTTCAGCGCTGTAACGGCAAGTTTAGTTCAATTTCAGTTTGTTACTTAAATACTAATACTGTGGAGATACATGCGCGAATGCTATAATGAGCTCTCTCTCTCTAATCTTTAGCTCATTAATCTTGAATGCTAGGATAAAGATATAAAGTAAATTCTTGTGTTTATAATATGAAATCTAGCTCGCTCACCCATTGGGGCTGAAGCACACCTAGTTATTTAATTATTGATGCTAATGGTAGGAGTGACGCAACTTCTCTCACTTTGTGTGCAGTATTTATACACCTTTTTCTTTCTTTAGATGCAGCAAGCAAGGAGAATTCATAGTGGAGGTGGCTCTATGCCTTCCTTGCAGGCCATTGATGCCACTCCTCCATCACATGGCATGGACATGCAGGTAAATCCTCTAACCCAATCCACTCCACCCCCTCCCCCTGAACCTATCTCTCTTTCTCTCTTCTCTTTGCCTCCGTATTAAGGATAGTCCATTATCATATAACTCTACTGGTGAACTATATTGGGAATAATACACTTTCTGCAAGCCCAGCATATTTGTTGCAGAGATCAAATGTGGTAAGGGTCATCAGCAACAACTAGTATGAGTGCATGTGTTGGAGACTTCCTAAAACAATGCAATTATTTTCTCTCCTACTTTTGGTATCGAATCTTCAGCCACTGTAAAATTTGTTGGTAAAAGTTTAGGTTAGAGTCGCTTGTATAGCCATTGATGTACCACATCATTCCACAATGATTTTCTATAGCAATTGACAGTGTTTCCAAGCAGCATTTCAGACAAGTTGGACAAACATTCGATCTTTTAGAAAAAGCATTTTCCTCCTTTAAGTTGTCATTCTGAAATCTATACTATCTCTGAAGTCATTGTAGATTTCAACATATGATTATGTGGCAATCGATTTGTTGTTGGTCGAGTAGTCGTAGTAAACTGTCACTTGTGGTTTCCTTCATTAATTATGTTAAAATATCTTATTTATTATTTGGTGTGAAGGGAGAAAGGAAGGGTTGGAGGAGAAATACACTTCTGCATGTATGTTGGAACACCATAAGTTAATTAAAGATCTAGTATGTGGGCATGTTATTTTACACACAGCTCTGTTTTGTGTTTCTACAGGTGGGGTTGCAGGATTACAATGAAGTCACCCATGGTCTAGGTAGTACCAATGCCTATCCAGTAATGAAGGACAGGCCTCAGAGCAGTGGGCCCAGTGGGAGGAGACCTACTATTACCAAGGCCATCTCAATATCCTTTTACAAGCTCAGTGTGTGTGTATGTGTCCACCCAGCTGTGATTGGGTACCTGGCATTTGCTGGGATGCAAATTCAAGGCCTTTTCTCATGAAACAGCAATGGTCCAGGTGGGACTTCGGGTGCCCACACCACTTGCTGTGAGGAAAGGCCTGTTCTCCTGCGAGTTCCTAGCCCAGCTCCAGGAGCTTTGCTTGCACGGCTCACAGTGTCTGCTTAGTGCACAGGCATCCTGGCTCTGCCAGGTGCGCGTGACTGCCTAGCAGCAGCAAGAGAATTTGCATTGTGTGTGTGTGTGTGTGTGAGAGAGAGAGAGAGTGTGTGTGTGTGTGTGTGTGAGTGAGTATACTAAAGCCGTGCTATTCCTTAACTCCTTCATTACATAGATACAGAGCATTATCCTGCCCCGGGCCATGCTGACCATTACTGGAACATGTGAGTCTTAACATGTGGCATGCATGTGCAGACACATGCTCTTCCGTGGGCCATTTGGTACTTATATTGCTATTATTTATTTCAATGGCAATTATTTTGGTGTGTAGGGTTATATGTTGGTCTTAATGCCACTTTATTTGTGTAAAACCTGTGACTTCCAAATTTTGAAAGCACACTAAGACATTGGAGTTAGTGATTTTCTTTCATTTTTTATTTTACAATAAAATCTCATTTGCTATTTTCTCCAGTTATTTGAGAGGAACTGAAGTTTTCCCAATCAATAGTTGTTTTTATTATGTCAATCAAATAACAATTGTATGTATTTTGGATTTGGTGTGTGTATGTGTGATGAGTGTGTAGTGTGTGTGTGTGTGTGTGTGTGTGTGTGTGTATGTGTGTGTGATGTGATGTGATGTTGTATGTGTTCACTCTGCTGGTCCAACTGTTACCAGCTTACAAGTTGCTCTTGGCATGTATTGTAGAAGTGCAACTGAGCTGTGTTTGTTTTGTTCATAGCCTCTTGCACTGCTGTAGGGAGCTATGTAGTCATTCATGAACACACACGCACACACACTCATGCACACACATACATACACACACAGGGACTCACACATGCACACACACACATGATTGAGATCTAGCTGTGGTATACCCATACAGCTTGCCTTCACTGTGTTGTACACTTTTGACTTACCAATGTGATGTTCACAATTTCTTTCTCAGCCTTCTTTTACTCATTGGATGTATTCTCTCTCTTGAGTAGTAGTCCTGGGTTTGAACCCTGGTGACAACCAAACATTTTTAACCATCAGTGTGCATGTGTGAGAGGGTTATAGTAGTCATCCTGTCTGTTTGTCTGTCTTTCACGCTCTGATTTTGGAGATCACTGACAATTAACCGTTGATTTAGGTATGAACTTACTTAGAACGACAATTTAATACCTTTTATTGTGCTACTTATTTGAATTACAGGCTGAGAATACACAAAGCTGTCAGCTCTGCATAAGTACTAGCCTTTGTGGGTAATGCCGCCTAGCGTTACGTCGTAATCATGTGAGCGAATAATTTCTTGCTTGCTGCGGTAGTTTTGCTTGTGAAGTTAACGGCGTGCTGGAATAGAGTTTTGCATTGAAACTATATGCTGATGCTGGGAAGTGTCTCTGGCCTGTTTAGCTTCTTCTCTTATAAAGTAAGCATTTACATGTACCGTTTTAATTGCTCTAGCCATATTGAAACCTTTTGAATAGCCAATAAATTATTCTTTTGGTCTGAGATAATGTAGTAGCTAGATAATGTATGGTATTTGGTACTTTATTTTGTTCTGTATGTTATATAAAAAGCCTTTGAAAGAGAAAGAAAGCATCTAAAAAGTGGGATGGTGTTTATTTGGCCTTCAATCAGCCAAACCCATCGATCACGCTCAAATGGTCTGATGGAAACCCACACCAATTTACTTATCACGTTTATTTTGTCACGGTTATCTGGCTAATTTTTCTTCATGCTTCACTTGTTCTTGTAGCATTTGAGACTGGCCTTGTCTTCTGTCCCAGGTTTGTTCAGAGCATCTGAATCATTTCCAGACTAGGAAGAACATTGCATAACCTGGCTAGTGTGTTTCGCTGGATATAACCACAGACGTGCAGCCCACGCAATGCATAACCTAATCCACCCTTACCACCTTACCAGACCAACCACATGGTACTCTGTCTGGTATTAACCCCGCCTAGCCTGCTGCTGAGATGCCATTATCATAATCATAATCATCATCATCATCATCAGTGGCTCCATTAGGTCCCTGAGTGCTAATAACTGGGTAGCAATTGGGGAAGAGCCACGCAGAGCAGGAGATTGGGTTACCATAGGTTGCTATGGCATCAATGAATGCAGTCTTACAGAACTACTCATCCAGGCTTTCCTTGTGTGTCACATGTTGAGTTGTGTTGTGTTTCATCTTTGTGTGTTTGGACCTCATTGTTTTCATCTGGGATTACCAAGCCTAGCCGTTTCAATTTCACGAAAACACAACATTCCAGAACATCACTATCTACTTGTTTGGTAAAGTATCTCCAATAGCCTGTGGGGTTTTAGATGAATCTTATTGAAAGATGTAGTGCACACTTTGTCAAAATGAACTTAAAAAATTATTTTACTGTGGTAAAAATCCTGATTAAAGAAAACTAAAACATTTGTAACACATTTTTTATATAATAGTACGGCACGTAAATTGCCCATTCAAAAAAGTATAATCGCTGTAATTGCACGGGGAAAGTGAAATAGCACAGTAACTGAGTGAAATAGCATGGAAACTAAGTGAAATGGTATGGGTAAGTGCGCATGCGTGCAACTTTAGCCTTGGAAATGTACAGTTCTAGTTGGAGACTATACCATTCTTTAGCGAGAAGTTCTACCTGTAAAATTTTCAACAGATTAGGAGGAACTAAGTTGAAAGGAAGTTCCAGAGGAAGCCAATACAGAGATAGTGAGTGAACGATACAGTGATAGCTACAGTGCAAATGATTTTTTTTTTTTTAAGCTGGCCTACTATGTATTAGTGACAGGTAGCCTGTATCAATAGCATGGTTACCTGTGCTATTACTCATACCAATATACATACTTGGGGTATATGACTTCTATGTTGATTGTTGGGATTGACCAGAGACATTAGTTGTGTCTTGTGCAATATGGTTTCTTGATTTGATAATCCTTTACCAATTTTAGGTCTCATTCTGGAGAGTGGGTAGAAGGAGATTTGTCGAGGTAAGTGTTATTTTTTGTTGCATTTTTTAAATTGTTGTTATGGCATTGGGAGTCTATAACCGGTGTAGTACTCAATTGAAAGCTATTTACTCTTCCCATTCCTTTGAACCATCCCACAAGCCTTCCATTTTCCTCCACTCTGAGAAAATATAATTCAATACATGAGCCTGGAATTGGCAAATAAGCTACTCACAGAGCTATTTATTGTTGATAGTTACAGCATTAAGATGAAGAAGACAATTGTAAAAATTGGTTACATTAATATATTAGTGTGCTCATCTGTACCTGCTAACTTGTACTCGTGGTGGTAGGAGACTCATGTGAGAGTAAAATGCCTTGTAAACATGACAGTGGTACTGCCCATTCATATCATGATTTTGCAAGACTTGATTTAGAAGATAGCTTTATGAAAAGCAAGTTTTTTATATTTGTGTGTGTGTGTGTGTGTGTTAGACATAAGTCAGATTCTGATCTCCAACAGAGTCTCCTAATGCAGCAGCAACAACAGCAGCAACAGTTCAGCCAGAGTCATGGATCTCCCAGCCATCATCCTCATCACCATCATCATCATCACCGCCATCCCCTAGCCCTCACTTCACCCCAACAACAGCCTAAAAACCATCGAAGTGAGTTAGAATAGAATACCTTTCCCTGTGTCAAGCTTTCCCCTCCCACTTTCCCACCTCCAATTCCAATTTGTTTGTGAATCAAGTCTTTATAGTTTCCATTTAGTCCCTTCTGATTCAGAACTCTTACTTTGATGTACTTTGCGCTGGATTGGCATGTGTGTTCTCATGAGTAGCATGCAACTTATCCTAGTTTCTACATACATCTTCTAGCATGTGTTTTGTTCAATGGCCTTATTCAATGTGTGGTAATTACCCATAAAAGACCTTTGATGGCCCTGAAACTACACTGTATGTACAAAGTTCCGAACAGAACCACAGGGAACTGTTCAGAGAGGTGGCTTTTATGTCTGTTAACACAAACTGCTTTCTTTCTCTTGTGATTCTGAAGTGGGGCTATCATGTTGTTCAAATTAAGTGATGGTTGCAATTCTGTTTATTTTTTTCCATTTCTCCATTTGAGGGTATGAAGCGTTTAAGACATTAGTTCCATTACTGAATCAGAAAAGAGGACCCTTTTATTGCATTAGCTCCTCACTACCATGTAGACCAACATGGCGTAAGCGAAGTGCACTTTGTGACCCTGGGATGTTTTAGTTTACGAGTTTGTTTGTTTGTTGTTGTTGTTGTTGTGTATTTGCAGTGAGCAACAGTCCACCGACCGACATTGCTCTCTGGGTAAGTGCCAATAGTGCATGGGAAAGTGTAGTTAGAGTTTCAAGATTGTCTCACACTTTACAGCCTCGCAAATGATTCGTCATTCCATGGCAACGGACATGGCACAAGCTAGCACTATCTTTTACTCTAAATATACACAGAATGCCTTTCAGCTTAGAGACAATGTCTGATGAAGTTGTTTTTTTTTTGTTTTGTTTTTTTGAAAGAGAGAGAGGGACTAGTTCAGGTTTACTAGTGAAATTGAAATAGTTTAGTAGTGGTAGTAACCCAAGTGATGTAGTAAGGTGCTTATTTTGGTGTGCCCAAAATCAACCGTGAATGTTATTCTATTGGGTATGGGGGGAGTGTAGGACAAGTAAGATAATGTGCACTTCGTGTACATAGACGTGCCTTACTTCTGTAACATTATCTGTACACCTGCTTTATGGGAAAGGTCACTGCGATGAGTTTGTAGATAAGGAAGAGGGATCCAGTGAGAGTAGTTGTTGATTTTATGCCTTTTTATCTGGTTATAGAGAAGGACTAATTCAGCTTCCACGGCTCATGTTCTTGTCAGGTAAGTATTTTCACTCTCTCTTTTTTATTTATTTTTTTTCTTTCCCTTCTTTATTTGTGTGTGTGTGTGTGTGTGTGTGTGTGTGTGTGTGTGTGTGTGTGTGTGTTTGGCTGCCACTTTGCTACATACTCATTTTGTCTACAATGAGAATGTGGAGTGATTTGTACCTGAAAGGTATCTTCTGATTGGTCAGTGATTAGGAAGCTTTTTCCTTTTCGCTCTTGTCCCTCTACACTCTCCCAACACACACACACAAGTTGTAACTTTCTGACAAGAAGGGTAATTATGAATGTCTGTCAGTTTTGCCTTCTTAGGTGTTAAAACTACTTGAGTGGCTTATTGTTATTTAAATGCCAGTATGTTTTGTTTTTGTATGTTTGGTTTCACTTTTACGGGCAGTGTACGGGTATGCGGTGTACATACAATTCTCTTATTTCTCTTCCACAGTCCTGATCCATGCGTGACGAATCACCATGACGCTCCTCTGTCCTCTCCACTGGGGACATCTGCTACCTCCACGGGTGCTGCCTCTTCTAGCCTCCCTGATCTCACCAACATTGAGTTTTCGTCAGGTCTGGACGAACCACTGGAGAGAGATGAACCCCGCACCCACCAGCCTGCCATGATGGGCAACCCCCTGGCTAACTACCCAATGACAATGCAGCAGCAGCCAATGACCAGCAATTCCTTCTTCTCTCCTCCTGCCAGTGGACCTGGACCTTCCAAGCTCCTGTACACCTCTCTACCTCCCCTCTCTCACCCGGTCCAGCCCAACACGAGCGTGCGTTCCAATGTCCAGATTCCCTCGCTCTCCCCGAGGCATACAACTGGTTTCCAGTTCCCTGTAGTACATGGGAGTGGGAGTCCTGGTCCCAAGCAGCCGGGCCCTGGAATGAGACAAGTGTCGCCCCTGGCCGCGTTCCAGTCCAGTCAGTCCCAGCTGACGAAGAGCCCAACGATGCCTGATTTCAGAAGCCTACACTCCATCCCAGCGCAAGTCCCCTTCATGTCTCATGAGTATCCAACAACACCCAGACTGAAGCCAATCTTGCCAAACTCTCTACCCGGCGGGCAGATGAGGACGCACACCTTAATGTCTACTGTAGGAGGTGCAACGGCAGGAGGGGGTGGGGCAAGAGGAGGGTATGATTCGTCAATGGGGATGAATGACCAAGGCAATTGTCATCCTGGACACGCCCCCATGACTATTGTCATCCAGTCCCCTCACAATCCAGACAAGTTGGCCAATACCATGGCAAGAAATCTGAATGAGAGGCAAAGCTCCCACCCCGGGAATCTCCCGTCACCTCTGACACCATTACAGCAGCAGCAGAGCCCTGCGGCAGTCCATCCTACTCCTTCAAGTCCCGGCATCAACAGCCCGATGCTCAGCAGTCCGTCTGGGCCAGTTGCTTCCTCTCCATTCAACTCCATGGACTCTTCATCCTACCAGGGATCTCCTCCCAAGCAACTGGCTGCAACTTTCTCTAATCACAATGGCGGTGGTGGCATCATTGGAACTATGGGCAGACCCAGAGAAGGGGAGCACGTACCTGTGGGGAGTGGAGGCGGAGTTGGGCCCAGTGGTGTTGCGTCGTTGCCTAACACGCCCACTCTTGTGATGGGTATGCAGTCTCCCATGCTACCCAGCTACATAGAGGCACGGCAGCAGCAAGCATTGCAGGAGAAGTTTGCCTCCATTAACGTGGGAAGAAATGAGGCCATGATCAGGAGCCACTCTGAAGAAAATTTGCAGAAAATTCAGAAAGACAAAGGAGAACTCATGCAGCAGAACCCCTTCATGGGGACACTGACCAATGCCAACAGTGTGCCCTGTGTGTACGTAGAATCCCAAAACATTGATAACTTCCAGGAAAACCCCGAGTCCCCACCCACCATCGATAGTCCTTCCACTTCAGCCAGCTATGCTTCTTCTCCTCCGCCTGTCCGGCCATATTGGATGGACATGAATAATGATTTCGTCTTCCAAGAGTGGGCCTTAGAGGCCGGAACAAGTGGCATTGGGGGTGGAGTCTCTGGAGGTGGGATAGGTATGCCCATGCATCGCAACTCACCTCCTCATCATCATCGTTCCCTCACAGATCTCATTCAAACAACGATCCCTGCTCTTAACGAGCTTTCCTCCAGTAAGGCACAGCAGCTTTCCTTGCCATCGGTGGCCATGACAGATCTGACAATGGAGGAGCATTTGGACAGACCTCCTGAGAGCCCCTCAGAGTTTTTAACACAGACTATTGCTGATTTTGAAATGGATGAGTCTGCACTGGAACTCATCAAGAATGACATTCCTTATGATATGCATGCTCTAAACTCAGATGCTGGTATTTTAGCTCAATCCAACTCATTCTTTTCCTCTCCTGATTATTTTCGAAATAACTGATACTTTGTACTTTTTCAGTTCCCCTATTTGTTTATAATCATTTCCATTATTGTACAAAATGCAAAAATTTTTAAGTACAACTTGACTGATTCAGGTGAAAATATTTCCCGCGCATAAATATCTTAACACATTAAAAAGCGGTTTACCACAGGCATTTGGTCTCTATCAATCTGAGAGCGGAGAAGAAACAAGTAAGCACAGGTCTTCTTTTCTTTACAATATAATACAAAAGATACAAGTATGTAAAGTGGTAGGATAAGACCATGGGAAAGCTACGGAAACTGCGCAGCAGGTTTATCAGCAGCGTCGGAGCTGTAAAGCGCAGTATTCTTCGTATGCAATCTCAGGGTAGCGCCGCTAGCAATTCTACAACTGCAGCACTTATGACAGTCGGCGGGGAAGACGTCGACGAATCTTCACCGCTTGGAGCTCTGGCCGGTAGCAACCGTAGAAACGGGGGACTCAGCATTTGGAGAAAAATTGAAGCGCCTTCCGATGAGAGTCAGTCTGGGAAGTCGCTACAGCTGCACTGGAGTGAAGGCAGACGCATTTATTCGGAACCCGTACGAACAGTTGAACAGGTCAATAGCCAATCCAGCGCGAGCGGCTCAAGCAGTCCAAACACAGGAAAAACTAAATGCAAGAAAGATTCCAGAGATACATCTACTAACAATACTGTCTTATCTCAAGCAGCAGAAATGAATACATCTAGGCCTATGGCTTTGGACTCTGCAGAAGAAATAGGAGTGGCTGCTTGCTCCCTCTCCAGTGATGAGGAAGAAAATGACGATGTGTTTCTGGAGAGTTGGGAGGATCATCTAAAGGAAAGAGGTTTGTTGGAATCAAATCTGTCAATAGCTTCAGTCCCCAATAGCTTCAACCCCCTTCTTTTGTTGTAGTTGCATGAATTGCAGCTAAATAAGTTTGTATTCAAGTGTGTGTGTGTGTGTGTGTGTGTGTGTAAGTGCAGTCTTAAAGCATGTATCTAGATGATTGTGCACTTGCGTGTGACAGGTTTTTTGGAAAAGGATTTTCGTGATTGCACGGAGGAAGATTTCCTACTGGGCGATGGCGGTTCTTTCTCTGGATTTTCCTCGGGCTACAGTACCATATCCAATAACAATCTACCCAGCCCAGCCCTCTATCTCCCTCCTCCACCTGCTGTGGAAGGTGCTAATAATGTTGAACCAGAGACTAGGGAAGGAGGCGTGTCTGGATGGGACGACTGGAGAATTGCAGAGAGCGAAGTGACTCTTGGACCAATTCTGAATTTCACGGAGCAGGAAACCACTTATAGGTAAGTCAGAGGGTCTTAAACTCTTCACGTATCAGCAAAAATGAGAGGTCAGCTTTCTGTAACTGCATTATGTGTCAATCAACCTATTGTTGATGATTAAAAAAGTGAAATTTATATTCAGAATCAAACATAAATACTTTTATTATTTCACTCCTGAAGAATCTTCATATATATATTTTTTTTTTAATTGGATATTTTCCTTGAGTATTTCCATATCACGCAAGCATCCAATGTTTTCCCATATTAAACGCTATATATTGAACACTCCAATGCACCCATGCGTAATTCTGGACAACTGAATTTTTAGTAGAAGTATGGCATAGTTCTGAATAATGAGGCTTTGAAGCACTTCATATAGACTGTTGTGGAATAATATCCAATATATTATAATAAACCATTTATTGCACTTGTACTATATGGGGATGCCATTTCACTCTCATGCTTGTATTTTCACTTGCCTTCGGCTCATAAGAATATGTAAAAGTGCTCATGAAATATCTTCTCCCCATTGTACGCTGGCTTGTGCAATAAATATTGTGTGTGTGTGTATATATATATATATATATATATATATCATCCACCTTACCCTGATCTTTCCAACTGGCCTCCTTTTCATGAACTTCTCTCTCATCTCCAAATTTCCTGTGCTTCAAGGGCTCTGCATATTGAGTATCGATGGTGTCTACATCCTCCTCGAGTGAGCGTGTGATGCACTTGGAGCATATCTTGGAACTGGGATAGATGGACTGTCTGAGTTCCTGTCTTAACAAATGAGGACTATAAACTGACCTTTTTAGTGTGTATGACATCATGAAGGAATTATATTTGTTTAAAAAAACCAGAGCAATGCCCTCAAAGCAGAGCTACCTGCTGGTGACCATTGATAGTGTGAACTTTTCTCAAGCCATTACTGAACTCCTCTATTTGTGTTTGTATGTGTGTGCAATTGTTAAGGTGAGGGTGGGGGGGGGGGGGGGGGGGGGGGGGGGGGG